>Ga0207421_10001880_pt1 | contig 26672 bp, 24 predicted proteins | sample SodLakKL_010_SED_4_FD_187542 | JGI IMG/M metagenome (GOLD analysis project Ga0207421, IMG submission 187542) | Alkaline sediment microbial communities from Lake Tanatar, Kulunda Steppe, Russia - 8KL_010_SED (SPAdes) (version 2) | ecosystem: Environmental > Aquatic > Non-marine Saline and... | reverse complement strand
TGCTTCGGGAGCAGGAGGCCGCGGGTTCAAATCCCGCCGCTCCGACCATAGGAAATTGAAAAGCGGGGGCTTAAAGGCCTCCGCTTTTTGAAGTACCGACAATGGAAATATGCAAATCTTTTTGCCATCATTGTATTAGCATAGGGGCTATTGCAACCTTCCTTTCCGCCACGACAGAGCTGTCTACATTACTTCACTCTGCTTATTCCAGTTGTTCGTCAATCATTTTTTTCAGCTCTTCAGAGTCCACATTTTCTAAATCCAGCTCATCTTCCTCCACTTTTTCCAGCAGTGTTCTTAATTCTGAATCACTTAACGTATCCAACGTATTCCGGATGGTATTCACGCTTCCTTCGCTGATTTCCCGGATGGTTTTATCCATAATCCCCGTTTCTTCAATGGCATCCAGGCCTCGCTCAACCCGTTCCTCGGCTTGCGGGTTTAACCAGCCGGAATAATACAGACCCACGATGGTTAGCAAAACAATGATCACAATCCCGATCAGCCTCATACCACCATTTCCTTTCTATATAGGCTCTTTTACTACAAACCCCTGTAAATTAAGGGTCAGGTTGTTTAAGTCGTTTGGCTTTTTTGCGAACAGCTTCCCGCAATAGCTCCCGGCTGTTTTCCAGTTCTCCGCTTTGCACCTGGACAAGCAGGTCCTCTAAAACTTTTCCTACCTGGGGCCCCTGAATTCCCAGCTCTTCAGCAATAAAATGACCGGAAACCTCCAGTTCCCAGGGATAAAGAACCATGTTTTCCGCAGTCTCCTGCAGCATTCGTGACATTTCAGGCAGAAAAGAAGATTCTTCATCCATACCCCGGCCCAGGTTATCGGCTTGTGCCAGCAAAATAAGCTGCTGGACCGCTTCCAAAAACTGCTCCCTGGAAGAAAACTCCCGGGCACGTTTTTTCACCCAGCGGATAACACTTTTTTCTCCAGCAAAGTTCAGGTCCATATGCCGTCTGACCAACCAGGCAGCTCGCCTGGCTGCAGAGTTGGAGACTCGCAATCGCTCCATGATCTTCCTGGCCAGCTCAGCACCCTGGCGGGCATGACCGTAATCGGCGATCTCCCCCTTCTTGTTACGAGTCCTTACCCCTGGGGCTCCCTTGGCAAGATCATGAAGCAGTGCCGCCCAGCGCAGGGTTATTTCCGGCTTCACCTGGTCCAGAGTGATTAAGGTGTGTTCCAGGACATCGTAGCGGTGAAAACGGGGATTTTGTTCTACGCTTTTTAGCCTGCAGAGCTCGGGTAACACCTCAACTACCTCTGTTTTTCCAGCTTGCTTTCTGGTGCAGGTATACTCCAGGACTCCCATGTCCAGCAATATTTCAAATCCCAGGCCAGGTTGGGGGGACAAAAGAGTTTTTTCCAGCTCATCCCTGACCCTCTCAACAGACAGTTTATGAAACCTGCTTTTTATTTCTTCCCGGCCGGCCGCCTGATAAATGGCTGGGTCCACTTGAAAGCCAGTGCGGGCGGCGAACCGGGACGCCCGAAGCAAACGCAGGGGATCTTCCAGTAAACGATTGAATGTTTCTCCAACGCAGCGGATTTGCTTTTTCTGCAGATCTTCCTGTCCGCCAAAGGGATCGTAAATATGGCCTTCAATGTCCATGGCCATGGCATTGATTGTAAAATCACGCCTGGCCAGGTCACTGGCCAGGTCATTTATAAAAACAACTTCTTCCGGGCGGTGCGGATCATCACCGTACGTCTCCGCCCGCATGGTTGCTATTTCAAAACTGGTTCCTTCAACAACGATGTTTACTACACCAAAGGAAAGATCATGCTCCCAGACTTTCCAGCCAGCCTTAAGCGCCGCCTCTTTTATTTCCTCCGGGTGGCGATCGGTCACAAAATCATAATCGCCCGGCCGGTGGGAAAGCAAAATATCACGAACACAGCCCCCCACCAAGTAGCATTGAAAGCCACCTGCAGTCATTTCCTTTATTATTTTTTTTGCTGCTTCGGGTAATGAATATGTCATATCTACCTATTATTATACCACGGCGTTGACAGAATCTGAACGCGGTTATGAAAAAACGTTATTGTTCAGCCCATTTTTAAGCCAGATTCATGGAAGCAGGGGACGGTTTTGGCGTTTTCCCCTTTAGTCCTTCGCTTTGCCCCGGAAGCGCCTGCAACCTGAAAATGGTGAGTGGTCAGGCAATAACCCCAAACCTGCCGTCCATAACATTAGGCCCTTACTTCTCAAGTCTTGCTCAAAAAAAGCAAAACTTTTAAAAACAGCCTACATGGTTCTGGCTCGTCCAGGTCAGGAGACTGAAAGCAATATTCCGAATTGATGGTCATTGCAAATTTTTTATATTTTTTTTGTATTGCAAAAAGGGTTTTCCGAGACAATGTAGAAATAAGTTCCTGATATATGACAAGTTTTTGAAGGAGGCTCATAATCTTGCAAGCAGAAACCCAGGGAAGCAATGTCAACGTTTGCTTGCCCCCAAAAATTGACCTCACTAATTCCAAAGAAGTAAAACAATCCCTGCTTTCTTTCTATGAGAGCAATTACAAGTACATCACCCTGGATTTTTCCGACGTTATAATCATTGATAGCTCTGGAATCAGCACCCTGCTACTTTTACAAAAAAAGTTAACCTCATGCGGGGGCGAACTCATTATCACCAATGTAAACAGCAGTTATGTCAAAAAAGTATTTGATATGCTGCAGCTGCACAAGTTTATCCAGATCCAGGAGCAGCAATCGGCCTGACAGTAATTGATCAAGTAATACTATCTTGCCAACCTGCTTCCCAACCTGAACGAGCCAGTTTATCAGTCCATAAACTTCGTTAAAAAATAACTGCTTCTAAACGTCGAAAAAAACAGTGTTCACACAATCATCCAAAGAAGTCTTGGCAAATATGTTCAACACCAAACGTTTAATCAAACATTTAAGGGCCTAACCGTCCACCTGATTTAAAATGGCAACCTGTTTTTCTCCCTGGCCATGGCAAATAGCTGTTCCTTTTTGTTTTGCGGGGGGACATGGATTTCTTTACGCTGCTTCAAGTATAGAGCACCGGAAGGGCAGGCCGCCACACATACTCCACACCCGATACAAAGCTGCTCATTGATCGAGGGCAGCTCTTCTCCGTTTTCTTCCTTTAATTCAATGGCATGGATATGACAGCTATCCTCACAGTCAGCACAACCGACACATTCCTGGGATTTTAACGCCGGCAAAAAGTTTCCAGGCTGCACCGCCGGTATATTGCTCTCATTGATTGTCCGCAGCACACCGCAGCAACACCCGCAACAGAAACAGATAAATGCTGGATTACCGAGAACATTGTCACACAATATAACCAATCCCAATTCCTGGGCTTGCTGCAGATTCTCCAACAGCTCTTCCACGGAAGCTTCCCGGGCAAAACCACGCCGAACAAGCCATTTGCTGGCATTTCCCAGGGAGGTACAGATATCGTCCGCAGGGGCATGGCAGGCTTTACCCAGGTGATCGGCCTTATGTCGGCAGGCGCAGGTGGAAAGAGCACCGCCCCCCGACTGGCGGATCACTTCCGAAGCCTGATCATAATCCAACACTTCCGTTTCCACTGCCAGGGGAATCAGGTTTTCATAGGCCAGGGCGCGAAACATCTTGGTTTCCCCACTGAACATTTCCTCCCGCACCGCACGGTCCTTCATGTATTCCTCAAATAATTCCGCCAGCTCTTTCAAACCGGCCCGGTCAGTCCGCATAAAGGTATATTCAAAAAAACCCACGACCATAGGTGCCAGCATGTAATAGGTTCCGTCCTGGCGGGGAATATCGATAACCAGGCCTTTATCCGCCATTTCCTCCAGCACAGGTAATAACTCATCTTTGCTTTTTCCACTGGCTTTTTCAATTGCCTCCATGGTTGTTGGCAATAACGGAAACCGGCTGCCCAGTTCTGCTTCCGCCACAGTGTACAATTTTTTTAAAATCTCCATTAACGTTTCGCTTACCGGTGCTCCAACGGGATTCTTGTTTAAGCGTTCCGCCAGGACCATATAGACCTGTTCCTTCACATTTTCACTATGACCCATTTGATCAACTCTCCCTTTCTCTTACTTATAAACCGGTTTTTTGGCCAAGCTGTTCAGGAAAAGAATGGTGCCATCTTTTCAGGACCTTTCCAGGACTCCACCGGGATAAAAATAATTTCTACATCCCATTGATTTTTCCTTTATAATCTTTTCTTATTTTATTAAAATGAAAGTAGAAATGTAATCTTGCTTCAGAAAGAAGAAGGATTGGACCGCCTTGATGAAGAATAATTAGGCGATGCGGTTAGGAATTATAATTCACTCATGAAATAAAAACCGCTTACGGCTACAAGTCATCATCTTGATAGACCTTGCCATCTTCTAATACTGTTAATTCAACTACTGTTATTCCACCGGAGGGTTTCATGCAAAGCGTAAAAGATACCGTCAAAGAAGTGGTTCTCGCTGTTTTTCCTGTTACATTTGTGGTGATCCTGCTGCAGTTAGTTGTTATGCAATTGCCCTGGATCGTTTTTGGCCAGTTCATGATCGGGGTAGTCATGGTAACAACAGGCTTGATCCTTTTTTTGCTGGGCGTCCACTTTGGACTGCTACCCATAGGCGAACTCATCGGGGCAGTTTTACCCAAGCAGGGCAAAGCCTGGATGGTTATTTTTTTCGGTTTTCTCTTTGGTTTCGTGGTTACAGTGGCAGAGCCCGATGTCCGGGTTCTAGCCACCCAGGTTGACCTGGTTTCAGGGGGCGATATTTCCAGCAACCTGCTGATTATCACCGTTGCCCTGGGGGTGGCCATTTTTGTTGGACTGGCCATGGTGCGGATTATTTATGATATACCGCTAAAGTATTTACTGGCAGCAGGGTACGGCCTGGTCTTTTTGATTGCTGCCTTTACACCTGCCCAGTTTGTGCCCATTTCTTTTGATGCCGGTGGCGTCACCACAGGCCCCTTGACCGTGCCTTTCGTCATCGCTCTGGGAGTTGGCGTAACCTCGGTTATGGGCGGAAAAAGCGCCACAGCAGACGGCTTTGGCCTGGTTGCCCTGGCTTCTATCGGGCCTTTGCTGGCTGTGATGCTCTTGGGGGTGTTTTTTGGCTGATGGAGATTCAAATCTTTGCGGGATTTGGCGAAACCCTTGTTGAAGTCTTTCTGGCCCTGATACCTTTATTATTGTTTTTTCTTTTTTTCCAGTTTTTTTTGTTGAAACTGAGTGGACGCAAGCTGTTAACCATCTTCAAGGGTATTGTTTTGGCCTTTTTTGGGCTGGCGCTGTTTCTCCAGGGTGTTTACGTAGGTTTTCTGCCGGCAGGCGAATTTATGGGTGAAGCCATGGGAAGCTTGCCCTATAACTGGATCCTGGTACCCATCGGCTTTATCCTGGGCCTGGCGGCAACCTTTGCCGAACCCGCTGTGCGGGTCATGGGACATGAAGTGGAAAGAGCATCAGCCGGTTATATCCCTGCTCAAATCATCCTTTATACAATGTCACTGGGCGTAGCCATTTCCATTGCCTTATCCATGTGGCGCATCCTGGCGGGTTTCCCTTTATGGTATTTCATCATTCCAGGTTACGGCCTGGTCTTGATCTTAATGTTTATCTCCGACCGGACTTTTGTCGGCATTGCTTTTGACTCCGGGGGGGTTGCCACCGGACCCATGACCGTTACTTTTATCCTGACCATGGCCCTTGGGGTGGCCGCCTCTGTTGAAGGGCGCGATCCCCTGCTGGACGGCTTTGGAATGATTGCCCTGGTAGCGCTTTCCCCGATTTTAACGGTGTTAATACTAGGACTGCTTTACGGCAGAAAGGGGAGGGAACATGGCGAGTAGTTTGCTGAGAAATTATAAGCTTCTTGTTACCATTGTGAAAAAGGGCGCTGCCCGCAAAGCTGTCCAACAATCAAAAAAGTGCGGCGCTGAAGGCGGGACCACTTTGCTGGCCCAAGGCTCCGGGGTACATGAAAAAGAACGTTTTTTCGGTATTCCTATTTTGCCGGAAAAAGAGTTGATCCTGACCCTGGTCTGTGATGAGGATTCTGAAGAAGTGCTTGAGTCCATGTGCGATTCCTGCAACTTGAGGAAACCGCGGCACGGCCTTGGCCTGGTCATCAATGTAGCAGGAGTAACAGGTATCTGTCACCTGTGCCATCAAGAAGAAAGTACCAGTGAAGAAGAAAGGAGGAACGGAACTGAGGTGGAAATAAATAACAAACCTCAACATGATCTGATCGTGACCATTGTCAACAAGGGAGACTCCGAAACTGTCCTGGAAGCCTCGAAAAAAGCCGGGGCCAGGGGAGGAACCATATTATTCGGCCGGGGGACAGGCATCCATGAACAGGTCAAGCTGCTTGGTTTTACCATCGAGCCAGAAAAGGAAATCATTTTAACCTTGATTGAACGCAGCAAAACACATTCGGTCCTGGATACGATTGTTAAAGAAACAGACCTGAAGACAGCCGGAAAAGGCATCGCCTTTGTCCTGAATGTGGATCGAGTGACCGGGATAAGTGAAATTGAACAATTGAAAGAAAAGTGATTGAAAATATAATGTAACTGCTCAGCCCTTATATGATTCCACAACACGCCGCGAAGCAGGGGGACGTTTCTCGCGCTTTCCCTGTCGGTCCTCCGCTGCGCCCCGGAAGCGCGAAAACCGTCCCCGCAGCTTCGCTTACAAATAGCGCTGAGCAGTTACAAGAAAATTTTGTTTTCTTCACCTTCTTTTTTAACTTCTCTGTTCTTGATTAAATCAGAAACAAGGCAAAAGGAGATAAATCGCTAGCAATGAGCAATTTCTTCGAGAAATAATTGGTTTTTGGGGGATTTTCAAGTGATTTGAGCATAACAGGCTCACCAGCTTTGATATTTGGTTAAATCATCCATTGTCTCTACTGGCATTATCCGTCATGGATCCCCATTTTATCGAAATCAAACCGATTTAAGAAATCGTTTTTGTTGACATTTCTATAGTGATGTGATATAAAAAGAATGTGATTATAGGTGAAGTAGCCTGTACGAGTAATCCCTTGAAAGCGAGCAGTTATACGTCAATTAATCACTCCTTTCACTATGATGGATAGCGGTAAGCTTTCAATCATCTATAGTGAGGGTAAAGTGCAGGTGAAAAACATGATAGAGAACTGGGGCTTTTACTGGCTCAAAAGGGCAAGTAATAGGCTACATTGATTGTGGCTTAGGACGAGTCTATACACGGCGAAGTTCAAGCACTCTAACCTCTTGAGATCTTGAGGGAGGGTGTTTTCTTTGTTTTTAGCTGTTTTCAAGTATTCCAGAATGACAAAGAAAGGAGTAACTGCATGGATGAAGCGACAAGAAAAAAGAAAATTGAAGTAAACAATGTGTACAAGATTTTTGGTCCCAACCCAAAAGATGCCATGGAAAAAGTCAGGCAGGGTATGGGCAAAGACGAGTTGCTGCAAAAGACCGGGCACACCATTGGAGTATCCGACGCCACTTTTTCTGTCGATGAAGGAGAAATCTTTGTCGTCATGGGGCTTTCAGGTAGCGGGAAGTCTACACTGATACGCTGCTTGAATCGGCTTTTTGAGCCAACTTCAGGGCAAGTTATTGTTGATGGTGAAGACGTAACTGCCATGGACAATGAGCGCTTAAGAGAATTTCGCCGCCTCAAGCAAGCCATGGTGTTTCAGCGTTTTGCCCTTCTTCCGCACAGGACGGTGTTGGAAAACGCTGCTTTTGGACTGGAAATCCAGGGTAAAAGCGAGGATGAATTGCAACAAAAGGGACAGGAAGCGCTGGAGTTGGTCGGCCTTAAAGAATGGGGTAGCCGCTACCCGGATCAACTCAGCGGGGGTATGCAGCAGAGGGTCGGTTTGGCCCGTTGTCTGGCTGTTGACCCTGACATCCTTTTGATGGATGAAGCCTTTAGCGCCCTGGACCCCCTGATCAGAAGAGAAATGCAGGATGAACTTATAGAACTACAAGAAAAAGTTGGCAAGACCATCGTTTTTATCACCCACGACCTGGATGAAGCCCTGAAGCTGGGCGACCGGGTGGCAATTATGAAAGACGGGTTTATCGACCAGATTGACACACCGGAAAATATTCTAACAAACCCTGCAACTGAGTACGTGGCCAAATTTGTCGAAGATGTTGATCTTTCCAAGGTGCTGACTGCAGAAGGCGTAATGCTTAAGGTTAAAACCGTCGCGTATCCCAAGGACGGCCCCAGGGTTGTATTAAGGAAAATGAGAGAAGAAGGAATCTCCGGCATTTTCATGGTAAACCGCAACTGGCAGTTAAAAGGATACGTAACTGCTGAGGCGGCCAAAGAAGCAGCAGACAAAGGGGAGCCCGATCTCAGCAACTACGTCAATGAAGATGTGCCCAAGGTCGCCCCCGAAATGATCCTGAATGAGCTTTTTGAAGTCGCTGCCACCTCCTCTATACCGCTTCCAGTAGTTGATGAAGAAAATCATTTAAAAGGAATCATTATTAGAGGCGCTGTCCTTTCCGGGCTGGTAAAGGAGGTTGGTTCGAGTGACTGAAAAGATTTTAAACCCCATTGATTTTCTACCCCGTCTGCCCCTGGGTGATGGAGTCGACGCTATCATTGAATGGCTCCGTGGAACCATCGGACTGTTTACCCGGTTGTTATCGGAGTTTTTAAGCACTTTCATGGGTGGATTTTCTGATTTGCTCTTATGGTTCCCTCCGTTCATTTTGATTATCATCATATCCTTGATCGCCTGGCGTTTCAGCAGCTATAAGGTAGCAATTTTTACCTTTGTAGGCCTAATTTTGATTTACAACATGGGACTCTGGGACGCGGCAGTAACGACGATTACCATGATCTTGATATCTGTTTTGATATCTATTATAATTGGACTACCGGTAGGGATTCTTTCAACGCGAAGCGATCTGATTCACCGCATAGTCTGGCCAGTCCTGGACTTCATGCAGACCATGCCGGCCTTTGTTTACCTGATTCCGGCTGTGTTCTTTTTCCGGCTGGGAGTGGTTTCGGCGATGATCGCAACCGTGGTCTTTTCCATGCCCCCGGTAATACGCCTGACCGGCCTGGGAATTCGGCTGGTATCCAAAGAAGCGGTGGAAGCTGCCACGGCCTTTGGATCGACTGACTGGCAGAAGCTGACCAAAGTTCAGCTTCCCCTGGCCATGCCGACTATCATGGCCGGGATCAACCAGTGTATCATGCTGGCCCTTTCCATGGTTGTTATTGCAGCCATGATCGGTGCCGGAGGCTTGGGAGCCATGGTTTTACGAGGCATCCAGCGGTTGGATATTGGACTGGGATTTGAAAGTGGTTTAGCAGTGGTGATCGTGGCTATTATCCTGGACAGAATTACTCAGCGCAAAACAGAATCATCAGCTGAAGAAGGATAAGGATAATAGTCATTATCATAAAAACTATATTTTTTAGGAGGGGTTAAGTTGTTTAAGAACAAACTGCTTGTAGTGGCCTTGATGATGGTAGCTTTGCTGGCCTTTGGTGCTATGGTGGGGTGCGGACCCGACCCGGCAGAAGAACCGCCCGAGCCCACAGAACCTGAAGAACCAACGGAGCCGGAAGTGGAAGGCACTATTAGCGACATTACAGGTATCGACCCGGGAGCCGGCATCATGGCTGCCACAGAGGATGCCATGGAGATTTACGACCTGCAGGTTGGCTTGATTGAGGGTAGTGATGCCGCAATGACCGCAGAATTGGACTCCGCTATCGCCAACGAGGAATGGATTATCGTAACGGGTTGGGCACCTCACTGGAAGTTTGCTGAGTGGGACCTGAAGTTCCTGCAAGATCCGGAACTGGCTTACGGTGGCGAAGAATATATTGCCAATATCGCCCGCCAGGGACTGGCAGATGAACATCCCGAGGTCCACGAATTACTGCAGAACTTTTCCTGGGGAGACGAAGATATCGGCGCAGTAATGGCCAAGAACCGGGACGAAGCTGAATTCCTGGCCAACGCACAGGCCTGGATCGAAGATAACCGGGACATGGTTGACGGCTGGATTCCTGAAGGCCTGGAAGGCAACGGCGAAGAAATAGAAATACTGATGGTTGAATGGGAGTGCGCCACAGCCAGCACCTATACCATGACAGCCATCCTGGAAGAAGCAGGCTATGATGTAACCGTTACTCCTGTAGACGCCGGTGTTATGTGGTCCTCTATCGCCGAAGGCGATGCTGACTTCTTTGTCTGTGCCTGGCTGCCTGGAACCCACGAAGCATACATGGATGATTTCGAAGACTCCGTCGATGAGGTTGCCACCCAGTATGAAGGGGCACAGATTGGCTTGGTTGTCCCCACATACATGCCTATAGACTGCATCACAGAAATCAACGACTACGCTGATTAATTCCAGATAACAAACCAAACTAAACGGGGAAGAAAACTATTCTGCCTACAATAGCGCAACGAGTTCGCAACGAACAAAGCTAAAGAAAAAGCTGGCCCGGAGAATAATCCGGGCCAGCTTTTTCTAAAGTGGGCTTCGCCCACAACCCAAATTTGCCTCTGTTTTAAAGGTCACTCCAACCGTGTCTACAAGGGAGTTTTAGAAGGTAGCTAGAAAAATAACTTGTTTTTTATCGCAGTTCTTAAGCCGTAAGGCACTAATAAAGAGAATAGCCTGGCCTTAGCCAATAACCGGGAAGCAGATGCTCCATTTTCATATTATAATTTTTTAATATCACTGATTTTCTTGCAAAATTTACAGTACCGCCGGCCCACTCCTCCAAAACACCGAAGACAACCAAGGGTCCCACAATTGGAGCAGTCCAGCTGGCTCCCTGAGATAGCCCGGCAGGTTTGACATGGCCTTTCTTTACTCCATTTAGGCATTCTCTTCCCTCCTTCTTAATCTTTATTCGAAACGATTTTTCCCTGCAAGCAGGAATTTAGCGGATGACAAAAGAAATGTATTCCTGCTTACATGTTACACACCAGCAAAAAGTTTAATCCAGTGTCTTTAAGTGAATGGAGGCAATGAAATCATGCGCGAACAGAAAGTTACAATCCCCCTGGAAAAATTCAACCTGGAAGGGATCCTAGCTTCGCCAGAGCAAGAAAAAGCAGAACCAGTTCCCGGCGTCGTAATTTGCCACCCCCACCCCCTCTACGGCGGAGATATGAATAACAATGTCGTTTTAGCCATTAACGATGAAGCAGTAAAGCGCGGCATGGTTGCTCTGCGTTTTAACTTTCGCGGCACAGGAAACAGCCAGGGCAATTTCGCTGAAGGGATTGGAGAGCAGGATGATGTCCTGGCAGCGATACAATTCCTGGCGGAATCCGAAACCATCGATCCAGGAGCTATTGGCCTGGCTGGATACTCCTTTGGAGCCATGGTTGCAGTTGCTGCTGCGCCAAAAAATAACCAGATCCAGGGAGTCGCGGCTGTTTCACCTGTGGTTTATCCCGGGTTGTTTCAACCCGTTCAAAAACCTTTGTTTGTTATGTGCGGAGAAGATGATGCCATGACCCCGCTGGAACATACCCGGGAAGAGTTGAAGAAATCATCCCGGGACCACACGCTGAAAACAATGCCAGGCGTCGACCACTTTTGGTTAGGATACGAAGAAGCTTTAGCACAACAAGTTGCTGATTTTTTCCAAAACACCCTAAAAACATAAAGTCAAGAAGTCAAAAACAATGTCAGCCCAAGCACGGGCACTTCACCTTTATCCAAGCTGGTGCAGTGACAAGACAGCGCCAACGAACCCAGCACAGTCTTGTCACTGTTCAATATTAATCACCTTGTACAGATGGATCATATTGAACATTTTGCGGACATATTCGCTGGTGATATTAAATACCTTCAGTTCCCCACCCCGGTCCCGCAGCTTTTTCTGAAACAGCAGCAACTTGCCAACCCCGGAACTGTCAATGCTGGAAATGTGAGTAAAATCAATGGCAATCGTGTTATATCCTTCATCGAATACCATCTGCATTTTATCTTTCAATTCCTGGGAGTTGCTAATATCAATCCTTCCATCGGGGATAATAACGGCTTCGCCTTCCTGTTTTTCAACTTTCACTGGACAGCCCCCTTTCCGGCAAATTTTAGCCATAAAAATTCCAGCTAAAAAATACAAACATGTTGTGATACACTAGAAATCCGACTGACAATGCTCTGACAATGCTTTGATAATTGTTTGATTCTTCATAATATTTTGTTTTCCTGCCCGCATCGACTTTATTTTAAAATAAATTACTGGCCCGGACAAAAAACCGGACCAGTAAGCTTGCTCAGCTGTTTTAGTCTATTTGGACATAAACGCCCCGATCTTCCAATTTCCAGATGTCATTTTGCATCCTGGATTCTTCCTCTGAGCTGATATCATTATGATAAATTGCCAACCACGTTAAGCGGGGAAACTCCAGCATCATGGAAATATCAGTTATCCGGTTGCCCGAAGCGTTTACAGCTGAAAGGTTGTTCAATTCTTCCAGGGGAGATAAATCATCAACTTCATTATCCCGCACTAAAAGAACTTTCAAGTCAGGCATTTCCCAGCGGATATTTAGGCTGCTGATCTCATTTTCAGACAGGTCCAGGCTTTCCAACCGGCTTAATTCCTTTAAGGAGGAAAGATCGTTGACTTCGTTCCGAGCCAGTGAAAGCCAACTCAAATCGGTCAACTCGTTTAAGGGCTCAAGATCAAAAATCCTGTTATCATTTAACGACAGCCAGCGTAAATTCTCCAGGTTGGAAAGGGGGCCGATGTCACTGATTTGATTATGCCCCAACTCCAGCCGCTCCAGGTTGGTCAGGTTGGATAACCCATCCAGATCAGTAATTCTGTTACCGATTAACGAGAGGCTTTCCAGGTTAATACAATGCCGGATTTCATCCAGGTTTTCAACCCGGGCGTCATTTGCCTCCAGGTGGGTGATTTCTGCCATATCTGAGCGATAGATTGTTCCCGAGGGCTTGTCTAATTCACTTCGAATCACCGACTCCAACCTGCGGTTCTCTGGCGAAAAGTCCACCGGGATATCGGCAGCAACCTCGACACTTATAGCAACCTCACGCCCCAGATACTCCGCTGTAATGGTGGCTGTCCCATCCTCAACGGCTTCAACTGTTCCTTCTTCAACAGTTGCCACTGCTTCATCGCTGGAAGTCCATGTAATATCCGTAGCTGAAACATCCTCTTTGCTTCCATCTTCCAGCTCCATTTCAATTTTTATTTTTTCTGTTTGTCCAATTTCAAGTAACAGCTCATCGTGGATTGCGGCCATACTTTTAATATCAATAACCCCGGAAATGTCTATTCTCCGCTGGTCACCGTCCCATTCTGCCTCAGCGCCAAAAGCTTCAGCAACAAATCGTAAGGGGACAAAAGTGCGATCCGATACGATTTCCGGGGCCGCATCCAATTTCATTTCTTCATTGTTAATAAATGCTTCCCTGGAGTCGATGTTCAACTCAACCAACCTTTCCCCCCGGGTAATGGAAACCTTTTGTGTTTCTGCATCATAATCCACCTGTGCATCCAGGGCTTCCATGATATCACGTAAAGGGATCATGGTACGGCCTTCTTTAATATATGGTGCTTGCTCCAACTCTAATTCTTCGCCTTCAAGATGAACCTCAATTTTGCCGCCCATGCGCTGTATTCCATCATCGTTTTGGGCCATTACCCCAAGGGAGCTGATAAGTAAAAGCACCATCACCAGTAAAGGTAGCAACGTTTTTTTCATCAACCTGCCTCCTTGATATACTTGTTTTCTCCATCTTATCACAAGCGCAGAAGAATGAAAACACCTTCACTGTGAGAGAATAATAGGAAAATTTTATCATCATAATCCGGACATAATAATGATTCAAATGGGTCAATTTTTTTTATAAAAGAAAAAAAACAAAAGTGCTGGCTTTTTTTTATTTCATATGGTAAAATATTCTCAAGGTAAACTACTCTACAATTTTTAATGTTTTTAAGTTATAGAAAAACCACTTGGCACTCGACTATCCACTTTCCGTCTTGTTCTTGGATAAACAAACCTGGAAAAATATTAACAATTAGAAATGCATGCTTGTATGAATTATCTACTGAAAACAAGTAAATTATATTACTATAAGACAAGTTTACCGCTTAATGAATAAAGCGAGGAGGGAAAAAAGATGGCGACTAACATGCTATCAGGACTTCGGGACATGCGGGAAGACCTTCTACGGCAATTGGTGCTGGCCTCCGGTTCGGAAAAATCCGAAATACTGGCACGTATATTTGAAGTAGAAGAACTGATCGCTGATGAAGAAAAATCATACATCATGTAAGGTATATAGCTTATTAATCACAGCGTTTTCAGCAAACTCTCAGGCAAGGAAGAACCCGCGAATTATCGCGGGTTCTTCCTTGTGTATACCTGGCTTTGAGTTTTGTATCATTAAATATCTGAACTCTCCAGGTCATCCCGGGTAACAATGGAGAAAAGCTCGAAACCTTCCTTTTCCACGTTTTCCCTGCCACCTTCCTGGCGATCGACGATCACCATAAGTGCCGCCACCCGGCAGCCCAGATCGTCAACTGCCCGGGCTGCCCGCAGGATCGAATCACCTGTAGTAAGCACATCATCAACCACTAAAACCGGAAGACCTTCTTTTAATGCAGGACCTTCAACCAGTTTCCCCGTCCCATGCTCTTTCCGCTCGGAACGCACATAAAACGTGTCCAGGGGGCAGTAAAACGGACCCTGGTAGCTCAAAGCGCTAATGGCACCCACCAGGGGTATGGAACCCATAGCCGGCCCACCAACTGCCTTGATCTCCAGGCCCTTTTCCCGGACCATGCTCAGGATATAAAAAGCAATCTTATATATTCCCGCCGCTGTCAGGGTTACCTGTTTACTGTCCACGTAAAAATCGCTTTCTCGGCCCGAACTTAATTGTATACGACGCTTTTGGTATGCCTTCGAGTAAATTTCATTGCGAATTTCTTTGCGTAGTGTCTCCAATGATTCACTCATTTTATCACCCTGAATTAAATTTTCTAACCCGTCTTTCTAACCCGTCTATCGTTACTTTTTGTTATTGCCTGGCTCTTTTTCCAGCTCAAATTCGTCATGCAGCACCCTAACGGCTAATTCCGTATAGCGGGCGTTAATAATACAGGAAATCTTGATTTCCGAGGTGCTGATCATGATTATGTTTATCCCTTCCCGGGCCAAGGCTCCAAACATTCTTGAAGCTACCCCAGGATGGCTCTGCATCCCGGCGCCAACTATGGAAATCTTCGCTATATCCTGGTCTGTCAGCACCCCCTGTGCACCTATCTCCGCAGCCACCTTCTCGACCAACTCAACAGCCCTGTCAAGCTCTGCAGCAGGGATGGTAAAGGTAAGATCTGTCAAATTGCTCCGCCCGATGTTTTGAATAATCATGTCCACATTAATACCGTCAGCAGCCAGGCTGTCAAATATTCGAAAGGCCACTCCCGGCCGATCCGGAACGCTCAGCACAGAGATACGGGCTTCTCCCTTGCTGTACGTGATGCCAGAAACCAATGCACCTTCCATGATTTCACCCCCCTCACACACTCGGGTCCCTTTGCTGTTGTTAAAGGAAGAACGAACCCAGACGTTTACTTTATACTTCTTAGCCAGCTCCACGCTGCGGGAATGAAGCACTTTCGCCCCCAATACTGCCAGTTCCATCATCTCATCATAGGCGATCTGCTGCAGCTTCCTGGCCCGTGAATAAACATTAGGATCACAGGTGTAGATTCCGTCAACATCGGTATATATTTCACAGCAGTCAGCAGCCAGGGCAGCAGCCAAGGCAACGGCCGTAGTATCTGAACCTCCCCGCCCCAGCGTGGTTATATCCCCTCCGGTTGTAATCCCCTGAAACCCGGCAACCACTGCAACATTTCCCTGACCCAGGCTTTGGCACAATTCATCAACTTCAATACGCTTTAATGCAGCATAAGAATGGGTGTTATCAGTAAATATTGGAAGCTGAAAGCCCAAAAAAGAGCGAGCAGGCACACCCAAGTCCTGCAAAGCCATGGCAAGCAGGGCTGAACTAACCTGTTCACCGCTGGCCAGCATGACATCATATTCCCGCAAAGCGGGTGCAGCAGAAACTTCACGGGAAAGGCCGATTAACCGATCCGTCTCGCCCGCCATAGCCGAAACCACGACGGCCAGAGACAGGCCTTCCTCCTGGCGAAAGGCAATTCTTTTTGCCACTTCCTGGATCCGTTCAGGACTCCCCACCGATGTACCACCGTATTTCTGAACAATAATACTCAAACTCTGTTCCTCCGTTTTTAAAAATAACCAGGTCAAAAGCGGTTTACAACAGGGGATGGAAATGAGGTTTTCCACTTCGCACCCCGTGGAAAGTTCTGCTCTCCCTGTCCTGGCAATGCTGTGCTGGTTAGCACGTAAAGCAGAAACTCCGTTTTTATACTATATCATAAAACAATCAAAATACAAGTAAGATTTGAATATTCAACGAAATGCTTGAACTTTTTCTTTTCTTTCCTTTACCCCGGAACAATTGACCTTACTGCGGTTAATCGGGTATAATAAGGCAAGTATTTATTATGTTCCCCCTTGAAAGGAGTTTACTGTCATGCCAAGGCCTCCCAAGTCGCGCAAAGTTGCCTTTGTGCCCCAACTGACATATTTTAAACCTGCCGGGGTCCCCTTAAAACAGCTTAAGGAGGAATGCCTTGGCATTGAAGAGTTAGAAGCCATTCGCCTGAAAGACCTGGAAGGATTGGAACAGGAAGCATGCGCGAAACAAATGGGTGTATCAAGGCCTACCTTTCACCGTATTATTTCCGCAGCCCGCGCCAAAGTAGCCCGGTCCCTGGTAGAAGGAAAAGCAATCCGTATCGAAGGTGGAAATTTTCAACTGGCTTTGGGGCATATTCACTGTCACCACTGCGGACACAATGTGCGCGCAGGAAAAGGGAAGGCTAAAAAAGAGCGGATAAAGGAAGCATGTCCTCAAACCATGCACATACAGTGCCCTAATTGCCAATCTGCGGACGTAAAATAATGGCCGACAAAAAGTCACAACAGGATGGGCTGGGGTAAAATCTGGGTTCAAGCCGGCTCAAAGCTGGAACTCGTAAATCAGGAATTTCTGCAATGGCCCTTTTTGACTGTTGGTGCTTAACATGCGCTGCCTAAGTGCACCTCCAGAAATAAAAGGACTTCACTGCACTTACTGCTTTCGCCCTTCACGTGTTCCCTGGGATAGCTTTTCCAGCAACATACTTACTGGACAAATCCCTGCGACAAAAATGCATCCTGTTTGTTGCGGATGCCTTGAAAAGCCCCACTGTGCATACCCGGGGATATAAAAAGTGCAAGTCACTTACTTTTAAAAACACAAAAACCCTGTAGAGGAGGAAAATGATGAATAATTATCGAATCGCTGTAATTCCAGGAGATGGCACAGGACCAGAGATGGTTCGAGAAGGCTTGAAAGTATTAACTGCTGCCGCAAAAAAATATAAGTTCTCCCTGGATTATACCGATTTTAATTATGGGGGAGAGCATTACCTGAATACCGGTGAAGTGTTGCCAGAGAATGCAGTGGAAGAACTGAAGCAATATCAATCTATTTATTTAGGTGCCATCGGACACCCGGAAGTCAAGCCAGGCATCCTGGAAAAAGGAATCCTGCTCCGGCTGCGATTTGAACTGGACCAGTACATAAACCTGCGCCCGGTAAAACTTTACCCGGGCATAGAAACCCCTTTAAAGGATAAAGACCCTGGTGATATCGATTTTGTTGTTGTCCGGGAAAATACGGAAGGTCTCTACGCCGGCAGTGGGGGGCTACTTCGCCGGGGAACTCCTCACGAGGTTGCTGTCCAGGAGTCCATTAATACCCGAATGGGCGTGGAAAGGTGTCTGCGCTACGCTTTTGAATATTGCAGGCAGCGGGGTAAAAAGAAAAAACTGACCCTGTGCGGTAAAACTAACGTCCTGACATATGCCTTTGACCTCTGGGAACGAGCTTTTTACGAAATCGGGGAGGAATATCCGGATGTGGAGAAAGATTATGGACATGTTGATGCGGTTGTGATGTGGATGGTGAAAGATCCGGAGTTTTTTGATGTTATTGTAACGGACAACATGTTCGGAGATATCATCACAGACTTAGGGGCAATTATCCAGGGGGGAATGGGCATTGCCGCCGGGGGAAACATTAACCCGGAAGGAACTTCCATGTTTGAACCGATAGGAGGCTCTGCTCCCAAATATACAGGCAAAAACATTATTAATCCACTGGCTTCCATTTGCGCCGGCAGCATGATGCTGGATCACCTGGGGGAAGCAGAAGCGGCCAGGGCTGTAGAGCAAGCTGTTATGGAAGTGTGCGGCAATAAAATAAAGAGTCTATCTGCCGGACGCATGGGATACAGCACTTCTGAAGTAGGTGATCTGGTAGTAGAGCACCTGGAGTAACCTCGTTAAAAGCGTTTTAAACCTGCTGCTTGCAGCAGGACCCAGGCTAAAAACAGGGGAAGGATCCTGACCCGAATAAGCCTGCGGGGCTCTCTATAAACACGGTATAGCCATTCCAGCCCTGCCCGCTGCATCCAGAGCGGCGCACGGCGGCTTTTACCTGCAAGAACATCAAAACTGCCTCCCACGCCGATCACAGCGCACGGGGGCAGTTTTTCTTTATGCTCATATATCCACTTCTCCTGCCTCGGAACGCCCATCGCTACCAGCAGCAAGGCGGGCCCGCATGCACAGATTTCTTCCAGGATTTGTTTTTGTTCTTCTTCCTTGAAATAACCATCCCGGGCCCCTGCCACACTGAGACCGGGAAACAGCTTTTCCGCCCGTTGCCGGGCCTGGTTTAAAACATCAGGATGAGCCCCCAACAGGTAAACAGGTGCGTTGTTGCGGGCTGCTTTTTCCAGGCATTTCAGCATGAGATCATACCCGGCCACCCTTTCGGGGGCAGGGCAACCCAACAAGCGAGACGCCTTAACCACCCCGGCCCCATCAGCGGTAACCAGTTGTGCCGAACGAATTATTTCAGCCAGTTCAGGATCATGCATGCTCGTGTAAATCATCTCTGCATTAGCCGTAACTACGTGAAATACTTTGTCTCCCTGCCAGGCATGACAGACCTGGCTTGTGGCCTGTTCCATGGTCAGGCAATCCACAGGCATTCCCAGGACATCAACCCTTGCTTCCTGCTCCCCATGGTTAAGATAAGAAATCAAGACTGCTTCTCCTGGTTCCCCCTGATATAGCGGTCCACCACATCTTCGATGGCTTCTTCATCAGGGACTACATAGCTAATCCCCTCAATTAATCTGGCGTTGCCAGGCAATGTCTTTGTATTTATTTCTTCAAAGTCCACATTTTTCAACTTGTTGGCCAGCATGATAGCCTGGTTTAATTCCAGGTCAGTTTTTACGTTTTCTGCCATTTCAGGGAGCAGCCGCGGAAATTTGAGAATGTTTTTAAACGTAAGGATTTCCTGGATGAACGTTTTTACTAATTTCTGCTGCCGTTCAACCCGCCCCAGGTCTCCTCGGCCATCACTACGGTAACGAACATACTGCAGTGCTTTATCTCCATCCAACACCTGTAACCCGGGGTCCAGCTCAATGGTTACATCTATCCCGTAATACCGCATTCGCTGCTCTACTTCCAGCTCAATGCCACCCATGATATCGACAATATTCTTAAACCCTTCAAAATCAGTGGTTACATAGTGATCAATTTTTACATCAAGAAATTCTTCCAAAGCATCCCGTGTTAACCCGACTTCCCCAAAGGCATAAGCATGATTTATTTTGTCCAGGCCACGTCCAGGAAGCTCAACACGCATATCCCTGGGAACAGATACAATATTGATCTCACCGGTTTTGCGATTGATGGCCCACAACATAACCGTATCAGCGCGCATGGTCCGATCCCGGGAATCCAGGCCTAAGACCATAATATTCATAATATCGGGAATGGATTCCCTTTCTTTCCGGTCATCTTTTTCTATATCCTGACCCTGCTGCTCCTCTGTAGAGGCAGCGGTTGAAGAGGATTGATCATAAATCTGATCCCACAGGGACTTCAGCCAAATGCCAGACCCGACCAAAATACCGGCGATAATCAGGGAGGAAATAATCAGCAGATTTTTACTGGACAGCATCGTCTTATCTTTCTTTTTTTGTGATTTCTTCTTACTCATCTAAACCGTTTCCTTTCCCATAAATTGTTCTAACACCCTATTATAAAGGATCGTCCCAGGACAAGCAAGGTGCTAAAAAACAGGCTTATAGACACGGCCGTTAAATAAGGGTATATATTGTTGTCTTTCCTTATTTCAAAACTCGGTAACAAATTTCTGGGTATAACACTCGCCATAAGTCCCGACACCCAAAGAGAGAAAATCCGGCTCCAGGATTGCCTCCCTGTGTGTACGACTGTTCATCAATCCATGGTGCGCTTCGATAACATCAGCTTGACCCCGGGCAATATTTTCACCCATTAGCTGAAAATTTACCCCCTGTTCATCCAGCCGGTTTGAGGGGCCGGCCCCTGTTACCGGTGAGGTATGGCTAAAGTAATTATGCCGATACATTTCCCGGCTGTGCTCCCGGGCAGCCAGGGCAGCAGATTCATGCCAGTTTAACTCAGGCAAGCCGCGCCTTAGACGTTCATAATTGGCCAGGTCGAAAAGGATCCGTTCCTCGGCTTGCTCGGCCTGCTGAATTTGTTCCGCATCTTCCCGCCCCCTGTCACCTTGGGCAGAGCGGGTGAGATAGAATTCTGCGATCCGGGTCCGGGCCACATCCAGATCCTCCAGGCGCAAAGCAACAATATTGTTCCCACCCGGTTCATCAATGTAAAAAGTGAGCAGGGTTTTTTCATACTTCAATGCAGGCAGATTCAAACGAAAGTTGGCGCTCAGCTTTTCAAGCAACAGGGTATCGGCCGTGTTAAACTGGCTTTCCAGCACATCCAGCTCAACATCTTTTTCCAGGTCACCGAAGGACCACTGATCACCATAGGCATAGAGGGAAACCACTTCCCCTCCCTTTATCCCGACAGCCAGGTAGGATCCTGTACGGCGATAAATAAGCCACCGGTAGCCATATATTGTCGGTTCTTGCCGATCTGGCTCGCCCTTTAGTTCAATAAGGGAAGACTCTGAGTCACCCAACATGATACCGTGGGTATCCACTTCCACGTCTATGTCTTCATAATAGTAATGGGGGCGCTCCCCTTCTAACTTTTCAGACTCAGCTTCTTCAGGACCGGGGTCTGGGTCCGGTTCCTCTTCCCCTTCAGTTATAACCTGATCTTCTTGGGGCAGAATCTCCAGGGAAACCTCTTCTTTGGATACAGGAATTTCCCTACCCCGGTTATCCAGCAACACTACTTTAAGGGCTTCCTGGTCAAAAGGAACCTTTCCGGCTTGTAATGCTTTTCCTTCCAGGAGTACCAGATCTTTGCGGGCGGCTATTTCTTCTTTATAGCCCAGTAATGATTGGGTATAAACCGCCTGCCCTTCTTCATCGTCAATTTCCTGCAAAGAATGTTCGTCCATAGAACGGTGAGCAGGATTTTTGAGGTCCTGCACCTGGATCAATTCCGGGTCATAGGAGAAACGGATTTCATACGTATGAATATCGGGAATAAAGGGGGCCCCGACATGAACCTGGAAAACATCTCCTTGCTCTATCACTTCTTCCTGCAGCCGGACTTCAATAAAATTGGCATAGCGGTCTTCCAGCTCATTTTCTAATAATTCATCGGCAGGGATTTCACCCCGGGTATAGGTAACCTGTAAAAATGCTTCTTCTTCGTCCCATTTGACTTCATCAGCCAAGGCCAACTCCTGGAGAAAATCCAGGTTGACCAGGGACCTTCCATCTTCTACAAAAATCAACTGCTCCATCCGCTTCACCGTACCGTTAATTGAATAAAGCTCACTTTCCGGATAGAGAACCATTACGCGTTCCCGCCCATGAATTGTAATCCGGCGCAGCTCGTCATCCCACTGGATTAAATATCCCATTGTTTCAAAAACTTTTCTCAAGGGAAGATAAACCTGGTCATCTTCCAGCCTTGGCTCGACATCAAAGTGTAACTGCTCCTCGTTTAACACAACAGATATGGGCGTAAAATGATCTTGATGCTGAGCCCTTGCTGCAGTCGAAAAGAGCATAAAATAGGCCCCGGCACACAGGGTGATCAAAGCTAATAAAAAAACTGAAAAAAATCCTGGTTTTACGCGCAAAACCACTTCACCACCTATAAACACAGCTCAAAAAGCAAAATAAACCCGCAGCATAATTACCTGAGACTAAGCTTGTGTCTCAAAGTTTCCATTGCCGGCAATAAGCGTCAGTAAGTACAGGTTAAACTTTTAAGTACACGCTTATATCTAAGACGTTTTAAAGCCGTAAAAGTTTCGTCTATTCTTTAATCTGTTAGATATTATTATAAGACAATCCGCTCCACACCTCAATCAGTTGCAGGAAATTGGGGCAGGCCGAGAACATCCTTTAAGAACTCGGAAGAAACATAGGTAACCTGGTCGAGCAGCTTGAAGTCAGCCTGGAACGATTCTCCTTGGAAATTGCTCCAGGACAGAATTTGTTCGGGTAATTTGATTGTGTAACGGATATTATCCCAGTAGAAAATATAGTGGCCGGAGGTATGGGACGGATCGATTGTCCGTCCGGTCAAGTCCAGGACTGCCCGCAGGGGATAGTAATAGTCATCTTCTACTTTTACCGGCAGCGGGGTTGAAGCTGATACATCGGCCGTTTTTTTTCTTTCCAGCTTATTTTTTAAATAGCCGAACGAGGCAGGCTTTTCTTGTATGATTTGCTCCATTAAAGAAAGTGCCCTCTCCACCTGCTCCCCGGGCTGAAAAACAAGAAAGTGGGGTTCTACACCTGTTTCCTCAATCAAGCTTCCCCCCGGGGCGGTGAATTCCGCTGTGGTCAGCTTTAAATAACCCCCTGCCTTTAAAGGGAAAAGAGTCTGGATTGTCCCCTTGCCAAAGGATACGTCGCCAACAAGCAGGGAGTTCCCGCTATCTTTAAGAGCAGCAGCAAGCACTTCCGCGGCGCTGGCTGTGCCTAAGTTCAATAAGACAATTACGGGAACATCAATCCTGCCATCCCGGGCTGAGTCGATCTTTCTCCACTGGCTGTCCTTTTCCCGCATTTTCAACATGGTTCCATCAATAAGCAGGCTGGTCACCTCCAGCGCTTCTTCCAGGTAACCGCCAAAGTTGGAACGCAAATCCAGGATAACTCCTTCAACTTCCTGGTCTTTAAGCTCTTTCAAAACTATTTCAATTTCCTGACCGGTTTCCAGGTTGAAGTTATAGATGGAAACTAATGCAATCCCTGGTTCTATCCAGGAATGATCCACAGAAGGAAGCTGGATTTTTCCCCGGGGCACAATAAAGTTAAACAACCGATCATCCCGCCTGACCAAAAGATTAACCGTGGTGCCTTCCTCCCCGCGGATCAAAGAAGTAACTTCTTCCAAGGATTTGCTTTTCAGGATAGTTCCATCCACCACTTCAATGATGTCCCCTGTTTCAAGCCCAGACTGTTCGGCTGGGGAGCCGGGCACCGTATTCACAACAGTCGGCCGGGAGTCATCCATTTCCAGGTAAATACCAATACCGTAAAGAAAGCGCCCCAAGCCATCTTCAAGGTCCTGAAAAGCTTCCTCGGCTAAATACTCGGAGTGCGGATCGACAAATACCCGGGAAAGGTCATCCAGGCTTTCTAAAGGAAACAGGTCCTCTTCTACTTCATAAAGATAATAGCGTTCAATGTGTTCTTCGATTTCCCGCAGCAAGTACTGCTGTCCCTGCCCTGCTTGAAGGCCTGAAGGAACAGCAGTCAAAACAAGCATGCCAACGAGTATCACAGCAACCGTGCGGACCAAACCCCGGAACCTTCTCATTGAGATCACCTTTTCAGCTTATAGGATTATGGGTTGATAAATTTTTCTGTTATTTTCTATTATAAATGAAAAAGAGACTTTTGACAGCCTCTTTTTCAAAACAAAATCTATGGGTTTTTGCTTTAGCAAACAGTCCGTTATCATGCTTAACGAATATCTACGTCTCCACCCTTTACTGGTTTCCATTCAATTTCAATTTCAAACTCCTGCTTATCTCCTTTACTTTTATACTGGAGTTCCAGTTTGGTCGCCCCGCCGGGTTCGACAAAAAATTCCTGCCCTCCCTGCACAACAGTAAATCCCCCCTGGGAAAGCAGTCTTTCCCCGACATCAACTAAAAAACGACCGATCTCCTCTACACTCCGAGGTTCTTCACTGGAAAAATGGACCGTGCTTCTTTCGTTGGACATAATCTTTCCTCCTTGTTAAGTAAGTTATTTTTGCTTTAGTATTTCCCCAAATTCCACCAGGAACGCATACGCTTCCCCCCTGCTTAACGGACGCCCCGGGTAAAAATTATGTCGGACTATCAATTCATCCAGGTCCAGTTCAAACAGGTCGACCCCGGAGATATGCTTTAAAGCATCGAGAACAGCATCGACGGTGACCTGGGCCTGGCTTTCCCGCACCTTGCTCAAATGATAACGACCCTGGAAGGTGTTTTCCAGGTAATTATAGAACACTTCGTCCGCCTCGGCAACAGTGATAGGCTCACTTAACCTGTAATCATTCTCATACCCTCCAGCCACTAAAGCCTGGGCTCGCAATTCTTTTATCGCCGGATAATGGGAATGTCCCTTTAACGGATAAGGCAGCTCAAAAGATCTCAGGTAGGCTCCCTGGTCTAGCAGCGTTTCCTGGAGCCTGGCTACCAGCTCTTGATCCTGGCTGAAGCGGTGGAAAGTCACTTCTTGCTCCAGGGATAACGCTGCAGCCACGCCCGCTGCCTGCCCCGCACTCATGCCGGGAGGTATTCTGCCGGCACTTCCCTGGGCCAGAAACTCAAACCCGGCTGAAGGCCCTACCACCAGCATATTGGCCAGGTCCTCAGGCACCAGGCTGCGAAAAGGCAGGCTGTAGAGGACCGGGTTTCCCAGGACCCGTTCTTTTGCTCCTGGAAGCACTGCCGGGTTGTAAGCCGGAGCGGCAGCCAACGCTATTTTATCCCCGAAATCACGGTGTTCCAGGATATCATCCAGGGTTAGGTTATAAAGGCTTTGCAGCTGCCTGGTATCCAAAATATTCACTTGGGAAGGGATAAGGGCCAGAAAAGCATCCTCAAAACCGGGAACATTTTGGCGCATAAACCGGACCAAAAACTCCGCTTCCCGCTCCCCCCGCTGCCGGGCGCTGTCCCTGGATTCTGGGTCCAGGACATCAACGTCATAAATAAACATGGCTTCAACCAGGGCAACCCCGTTACCCTGTTCTACCATCGTGATGCCAGGTATCTTGATATCAGGGTCCAGGGCCTGGTATTCTCGCATAATTTCAGAAAAAAGCGGTTCTTTGTCCCCCAAAATGAAGAACTCTGCCTGATCTTCCAAACCCTTTTCTTGCCCTGCCTCGACCCTGTTATCATCATTGCGATCAAGATCATTCTCTTCAAGATCATTCTCTTCTTTATCCGGGCTGGCTTGCTTCTCATTTTCAACTGGCCGGTCTGACCCGGCATGAACCAGTTTCCAGTCCACTCCACCCAGTTCCATATAGAGGGAGACCGGGACAGAGGAGGATAAACCCGATGCCTCGCAGCCTGTTGAAAAACCAGCACCGGAGTGAACAGCTGCCTCGGCCAGATGGGTGGCATCAATATAGCGGCTGGCCCTTATAATTTCCCCCTCATTGAGCGTCAAAGAAACGATTCGCTCCCGCCTTACCCGGGAATCAACCACATATCGCTCCGCCAGCCTTTCTATATTTTGCTCCGACCGAATCAAACTTTCCAGGGCTTCCTGGGCTGTGTAGGGGGAAAAAGCGCTACCCTCCAGTTGATCATAAAATTCCTGGAACAGGCCCTGGTTCAACATTCTCCCATCAGGCCCATGGTCGGGCTCAATATAAGCTATCTTGCTCTGAACCAACCGTCCTCCCGGCCTCTCATGCCTGTCCACCAGCAAAACATCCAACCCGTTTCGCGCTGCAGAAACCGCTGCAGCAACCCCTTCCGGCTCTCCTCCAATAACGACCAGATCATAGTCCACGCGGTAGATCCAACCGTGGATTAGTGAAACCAGGTTTTTTCCAATAAAGGCAGCGACGATAATAAGGATGATAAAAGCCAAAAGGCGGGCTTTTTTTATTCTTCTGCGCCTGTTACGTCTGACCCTGATAGACTGCAACCCCCTGTATGAACTGTATTTTGATTCCGTGCAATATTTTTCAGGACATGGATATTATAACAAAAGGACTGCCTTCCATCCAGAGGTACAGGTTGTCGATAATTTGACCTGGATCACTCAAGATGTGGGCCCTATCTTAATCAAATGGGTGGTTCAATCAACCTGGGGACAACAATTCTGGCAGGTGGTAGACAATACTTATATCATGTATAATGGCTCCACAGGCAATAATAAAGAAAAGAAAAGGATCTTAAAAGGGTTGTTTTAATCACAGCACACAAAGGAGAACCAGTGGCGATGATGGTGATGAAAGCTCAGCTTAACGGCTTAGAAATTGCTTATGAACTCCACGGCAGGGGAAAACCTTT
>Ga0207421_10001879_pt1 | contig 26678 bp, 31 predicted proteins | sample SodLakKL_010_SED_4_FD_187542 | JGI IMG/M metagenome (GOLD analysis project Ga0207421, IMG submission 187542) | Alkaline sediment microbial communities from Lake Tanatar, Kulunda Steppe, Russia - 8KL_010_SED (SPAdes) (version 2) | ecosystem: Environmental > Aquatic > Non-marine Saline and... | reverse complement strand
GGCCGACGATTACGAGGAGGGCTCGATCTACCTCACCGTCACCGGCACCTCCGCCGAACAGGGCGACGACGGCTCGGTGGGACGGGGCAACCGCGCCAACGGCCTCATTACACCGAACCGACCGATGAGCATGGAAGCCACCTCCGGCAAAAACCCGGTCAACCACATCGGCAAGATCTACAACCTGCTTTCGACCGAGATCGCCGAATCCGTCGTGGCGGAGGTCGACGGGATCAGAGATCTGCAGGTTCGGCTGTTGAGCCAGATCGGCAAACCGATCGACCAGCCACACGTTGCCGATGCGCAAGTCGTCACCGCAGAGGGTGTCGCCGTCGCGGATGTCGACGCAGAGATCCGCGAGATCATCGACCGTGAGCTGGCCGACGTCACCGATATCACCCGACAGGTCATCGACGGCGACCTGTCGACTTTCTAGAAATTCGACAGAAAGCAGTATTCTTTTGCCCATCGGTTCGTCTATTCAGATAGATGCGTCGCCGTCTCAGTGCGGGTGTGATTGCTGGTCTCGGCATTGCCACCGCGTCGTTGACACTCTGGTTTGTTGTCACCAGCGACTCGACAAGCGAGGTCGGGTTTCTCACGGACGTTATCGTCCCGCTGTTGTTTTCCGCGCTGTTGGTCGGTGCGAGCTACTGGGCGTGGGCCGACCGCTCGGACGACGCCCAGATGCTTCGGCTGACGATGTGGTGTCTGGGTGGTGGGCTGGCACTCGGCAGTTTCGAGTTTTTATCCCTGTACGCGCAGTTCGAAGAGGGACTCGCCGTTCACCGCGAGCTACAGACCCTGAACGCGGGGCTTGCACGCGGAGCCGTTATCGGACTGGCGTTCGGCTTTTACGATGTCGAACGCAGACGAACCCGCCGCCGCGAACAGCAGCTCGAACGCCAGGTCGAACGGCTCGAAGAGTTCGCCAGCGTCGTCTCACACGATCTCAGAAGCCCGCTGACCGTCGCTCGTGGCCGAATCGAACTCCTGAAAACAGGCCACGAGCTGGACAACGAACACGTCGACCAGATCGAGTTCGCCCACGAGCGGATGACCGAGATCATCGAGGACTCGCTGGCGTTGGCCCGCGGCGGCCACACGGTCACCGATCCAGCGGCGGTCGACATCGAGGCGGTCGCCAGCGGAGCCTGGCAGACGGCTGGAAGCGAGAATGCCCGCCTGAACGTCGAGGCGACAGCCGAGATCGAAGCCGACGAGGATCGACTCAAACGGCTCTTCGAGAACCTCTTCCGCAACAGTTTGGAACACGGTGTTCCGAACGCGGACCAGACCGACGAACGCGTCCCGCCGGACAGCGAAGCTGACGCCAAACAGGCTGCTGAAGGGGACGGAACCCCCGAACTCACCGTCACTGTCGGGACAACAGACGACGGGTTCTACGTCGAAGACGACGGGGTCGGGATTTCTGGAACCGACCCCGAGCAGCTGTTCGAGGCCGGCGAGACAGCTACCGGTTCGGGCAGTGGCCTCGGGTTGGCAATCGTTCGGCGGATCGCCGAAGCTCACGGCTGGGAGGCTACGATCACCGAGTCGACCAGCGGTGGCGCGCGCTTCGAGTTTCGTGAGGCCTAACCCAAACCGATTTACTCACCGGTCGACTCCACTCGGCTGTGACACGTGTCTGTCTCATTGGGGCCGACGACGTCGACCTCACATACGAGCTGCTGTCCCGTGAGACCGCCCGGGCCGCGCTGTCGACCTACGAGCTCAGCCAGCCGTTCGACAACTCACTGGGCCTCGAAACCGTAAGCCTCGGAGCAGCCGTCTCGCTTCTGAACGATCTCAACTGGTATCTGGTTCGCTTTGTCGACCATGCACTCATAAAGGAGCCGTCGATCAGCGACACCGAATGGCTCTCTCGACCACTGGCGACCGCGGTCCGGGACCGTGAGCTGCCGCCCGAAGAGACCGACCAGCTGCTCTGTGTGTTCGGCCTCGAAGACGACCGACTCGTCGAGCCGATGTACGTCACCCGCGTGACCGACTCGGTGCCGAGCTACGACCTGCGGGACGTCGACGAAACGGTCGTCGTCCGGGTGGCCGACTCCGAGTTCAGCAACTGACTGGGCTGGTCGACGGCAGCATGTCGGTTGTGCGCGGATTTTCACTGACACAGCAGATCGGTGTTCATATGATCGGAATATTTCGAAAATAGTATTTATTTTTATTATAAATTCAGAGACAGTTTTATTATCTCTACTGTGCTAGAGACTAACAGGATATGACACACCCCGAGAACCAAGCCGAACAGCCAGCCACTCACAGCCACTTATCATCCCTGCCGGGTCGGGCTCGACAGCACCGCCAGACCGTATCGTCCCGCCGAGACCACACTGTGGATCCGCTGGACTCGTAAGCACGTATGCAGTCCTCACGCCATCAGGACGGCTGTTTTCGACATCTGTTCGAGGAGCTGGACGATCCCGTCGTCAAGTTCGAACTCGTCGACGGCGATCCCATCATCCGGCACGCGAACGCGGCGTTCACCGCTGTTTTCGGGTTCGACTCGGAGACGGTGCTTGACGAACCGCTGAACGAGCTGATCGTGCCGGCCGAAAAGCGACAGGAGGCCCAGCAGTTCGACCAGCGAACCGAGGCCGGCGAGTCGAACGCCGCCGTTGTCGAACGGCGCACTGAGGCGGGCGTCCGGAAGTTCGTCTACCGCGGCGTGCCGTACGACGACGATCACGGCTTTGCGATCTACGCCGATATCACCGACGAACTCCAGCGGGAACGCCATCTCGACGTGCTGCATCGCGTGCTCAGGCACAACCTCCGGAACGATCTGTCGGTTATCCTGGGGATGGCAACCAAAATTCTCGACGAGACGGACGACACCGAAATCCGGGAGGCGGCAGGTAAAATCCAGTCGACTGCCGGCCAGCTGTCACAGCTCAGCGATGAGGCCAAAACCATCGAACGCGTGCTCGGCGAATCGGTGGCGGTCGATTCGGTGGCCGTCGAACCCCTTGTCGACGACGTGGTTGCCGACTGCAAAAGTCGCTTCGAGACGGCCACATTCAACACCGAGATCGAGGGCAAGCCGGCGGTGAAAGCCAACGACCAGCTTCAGATCGTCCTCCGAAGCCTGCTTGATAACGCGATTCGGCACAACGATTCGGCCGACCCCCGGGCAACCGTCTCGGCAAGCGAGTTCGGCTCCTCGACTGTCGAACTCACAGTCAGGGACAACGGTCCCGGCATCCCAGCGGTCGAACAGCAGATCATCACCGAAGACGACGAGATCACGCCGCTCAACCACGGCAGCGGCCTGGGGCTGTGGCTCGTCAAATGGATCGTCGACGCCTACGGCGGCCGCATCGAGATCAACACACCCGCCAGCGGTGGCACTGTTGTCCGGCTCTATTTAAACAGGGCCGAACTAGCCCGACAGTAGGCACTGACTACTTAAAACAGCGCGTCGCTCGAATCCAGCAGGTGGGCCGGCCCACCGACCTCCCAAACGTCGGTGTCGATGCCGATCTCGGCAATACGGCTCTCGACGCGGTCGACGTACGCTTCGGTTGTATTGACGTAGACGCTCGCGCCCGTGTCGGTCGAAAAGTAGACGTCGACGCCGTCCTCACGAAGCTCTCGAACCGCGTTGAACACCGCAATCGTCTCTGGCTGCCAGTAGACCCAGCCTGCTGGGCCAGTCATCGTGGTGGCGGTCAGCGACAGCGAGTCGTGTTCGGCCAGCTCGAACACACGGTCGAACGATCCCTCACGGAGGGCATCGCGCATCTCGACGATCTGGTCCGGAATGTGGGCCATCCGGGCCTGGAACATGTGGCTCTCGGCGGCCTCTTTGTGGGCCGCTTCAGTCTCCTTGTAGGCGGGCACGTGGGCAGCAACGATTTTCAGGTCGTCTTCGAGTGCCGATTCAAGTCTGTACGAGCGACAGTCCTCGTCGTTGAGGCCGGCATACAGATGCGAAAACGCGCCCGTCACCGCACGCGCGGCCGACGACGAGCCACGGCGGGCGACTGTTGAGACCTCGGGCAGACTCATATCCAACCCGGCGGCCTCGACTAAGGCGAGCGCGGCAGCCGCAAAGCCGGACGACGAGGAGCCAAAGCCGATGTTCGACGGAAAGGAGTTCTCGCTTTCGAACCGGACAGCGTGATCGAATCCAGCGAGTTCGCGGACGTGGTCGACGACCATCGCAATCCGTTCGGCCGCCCGTCCCTCAACCGCCTCGCCGTCGATCAGATAGGTGTCTTGGTCGCCGCCCTCGGCGTCGACGTCGTCGAGCCACTCGACGGTTGTCGTCGTATTTGTGGGTGCGGTACAGACACTGATCGAATCGTGGTACGGCAAGCGGAGTTCGGGGTCGCGCATCCCGTGGTATTTGACGAGGCCCTGGATCGGGTGGGCGCGCGCGGTTGCGGTCATGCTCATTGTCCGAACACTGTTTGGTCGCCGGTTAGTCGTTCCGGATTTTCTGGCCGAGCGCGTAATCCGTCCACCCGCCGAGGACAGAACCGATAACAAGTATTTAGGTTGGTGTCACCGAACACTGGCGGTATGACCGAGTACACCGTCGAGTTCGTTGGAACCGGAGAGACGATTACGGTCTCCGACAAGCAGACCATTCTGAAAGCCTGTCTGGAGGAAGGAATCGCCCACGAGTACTCCTGTCGAGTCGGGATGTGCCTGGCCTGTTCGGCCGAAATTATCGAGGGAGAAGTCGCCCAGCCCGCTGCCCGCGGCTTTACCGAAAAAGAACGCGAAAACTACGCGTTGACTTGTATGGCACGCGCCCAGTCGGATCTCAAACTCGAACGCGGCGTCTATCCGCCGAGCATCGAAGCCGACTATCCAACGGCCGAGCCGGCTTCTGCTGACGACGACTGAGCTATCTTCTGCTGATGACGGGTAGGCACTGACTACCGGCTCTCGAACTGGTGTGTAAAGACCTCTGCCGAATCGTCCCACTCGAAGTTGCCGCCGTGGGCTGTGACCATCCGTTCTTTGTACGCGTCCAGATCTGCGGATCCCTCACGCTGGGCGTCCGCATCGGTGAGATCACCCAACTGTCGTTGGATGATGGTGTCGACGACGAACTCCTGGTCGTCGATCACGAACGTATCGCCCTCCTCGGCGTACGCCTGTCCACGGGTGATCTGGGTCATCTTGCCGCTTAAAACGGCGTTGCTGACGCGGTCGTTCGGCAACAGGGTTTCGGGATCGAGTTCTGCCATACGACGTGTTAGGCCCGTTGTACCAAAAACGGCGGGGTCGGACGAGGTGTCGACGCCAACCCGCGGGATTCAAGAGTGTTCGGCAACCCCTCTGTATCAATGCGTCAGGACCACCTCATCTCCGCGAGCCAACTGTCGCGGGCCGACATCGAGGCGGTGCTCGACCGGGCCGCCGAGATCGACGCCGACCCCGCCGCGTGGGCTGCCGCCCACGACCGGGCCGTGCTCGGGCTCTGTTTTTTCGAGCCGAGTACCCGCACCAAAATGAGCTTCGAGACCGCCATCAAACGCCTCGGGGGCGCGACAACCGACATGGGATCGGTCGAGTCCTCCTCGGTCAAAAAAGGCGAGAGCCTCGCCGACACCGTCCGCGTCGTCGAAGGCTACGCCGACGCGCTCGTCCTTCGGCACCCCAGTGAGGGGGCTGCAAAAATGGCCGCCGAGTTCGTCGACGTTCCCGTGATCAACGCGGGCGATGGCGCGGGCCAACACCCGAGCCAGACCCTCTTGGATCTGTATACGATCCGCGAAAACGTCGGGCTTGATGATCTCTCAATCGGGATCATGGGCGATCTAAAATACGGCCGGACGGTCCACTCGCTGGCCGAAGCACTCACCAACTTCGATGTCCGGCAGCATTTCATCAGCCCCGAAAGTCTCCGGCTGCCGCGCGGCGTCCGGTTCGACCTCCACCAGTCGGGCGCGCAGGTTCGCGAACACACCGAACTCGATGCGGTCCTCCCGGACCTCGATGTGCTGTATGTCACCCGCATCCAGCGCGAGCGGTTCCCCGACGAATCGGAGTACGAGAAAGTCGCCGGCGAGTACCAGATCGACGCCCAGACACTGACGGCTGCCAGCGACGACCTCGCCGTTATGCACCCCCTACCGCGTGTCGACGAGATCGATCCAAAGGTCGACGCAACCGATCACGCAACCTACTTCGAACAGGCCCACAACGGCGTCCCAGTTAGGATGGCCCTACTCGATTCCCTGTTGGAGGACGACCAATGAGCGACCACGAACTCCGCGTTGCCAAGATCCGGAACGGAACCGTCATCGATCACGTCTCGGGCGGCCAGGCACTCAACGTCCTGTCGATTCTCGGCATCGACGGCTCGGAAGGGCTGGGTGTGTCGGTCGGCATGAACGTCCCCAGCGACCGACTCGGCCACAAGGACGTTGTGAAAGTCGAAGACCGAGAGCTAAGCCAGTCGGAGGTCGACGTCATCTCGCTGATCGCTCCGGAGGCGACGATCAACATCATTCGGGATTTCGAGGTTGTCCAAAAGAACCGCGTCGACCGTCCTGAAACCGTCGTTGGCTTGCTGTCGTGTCCGAACCGCAACTGTATCACTAACGCCAACGAGCCGGTCGAAAGCAAGTTCCAGGTGGTCGACGACGGCGTTCGGTGTGCCTACTGTGGGACGATCATCCGGGATTCGCTGGCCGACCACATCGATCCAGAGTAACTCGCGGAAAGAATTTTAACCGAGCCGTCCATCCCTTACAGTATGTCCACGAAAGCGAAACTGCTCGTTGTCGCGCTTGTTGTTGTGTTGGCCTACGCCCTGTTTTCGGGCGACACCGAACCCGTTGACGTCGACCTCGAAGAGTAACACACGAACACTTACCCACGCGGCCAGCCAACGCCGGGATATGTATGGGGTTGTCACCCGAAACGTCCCTGAGGTCGAGTGGTCCGAGTTCGACCGTGCGTTTTATGAAGTAAAGGATGTCACCGGCCGCCCAGCAGAGCCCATCGCCGACGCCGTCAACATGGTGTCGTGTTTCGGCGACAACGCGGCGGCCAGCGACAACCCCGAGCTGGTCGCCGTCGGCAGCGAGGGTCTGGAGGCCACACGGGATCGTACCTACTTCGATTGGTCCTACATCTGTCCGTCTCACGAGGCCTACCGCGAGGGGTTACTCGAAATCATTGACGACTGTGCGGCCGCAAACGAGGACGTGCGGCTCGACGATGTTGGGTTTCCCCGCGAAGGCTACTGTCGATGCAACCGATGCAGAAAGCAGTTCAGCGAAAGTAACTACGACGAATGGGCCGACTGGCGCGCCGCAGTCATCACCGAGTTCGTCGCCGACGCCCGCAAGCGCGTGCCGGGTCGACTGTATCTCACGCTGTATCCGGACCCGTATCCAGGCCATCTCTACGAGCGTGCCGGCCTGGATCTCGACGCCCTCGCCGAATTCGTCGACGAGTTCGTCGTTCCCCTCTATGATCTGGACTATGGGACGACCTACTGGCTCGAAACAATCGCTCGCGGCTTTCGGACCGCGTTAGGCGGTGACTACCGCCTAGATGGCGACAAGCCAGAGCCACCGTTTTCTGTCGAGCTGTACGCAGTCGACGTCGATGTTGATAACCTGATTCATGCCGCTGAGGTAGTCGACACTTACGCCACGGACGTGCTGTTCGGCTATGATGCTGCCCAGGCGTCGGCTGCGATCCGACGGAAGAGTGCCGACCAGCGATCCGGCAAAAGCTACGGCCCTGAGTGACCGGCCGGATCAGCCGCCGTAGCTTATAAACCAGATAACGGCGATGCCGGCCAAGAAAATCAACAGTGCGACGCCACCGAGCGCGAACATCAGTGTCAGCCCGGCTTCGGTCCCCGACTCGTCCTCTGAACTCATTGATTGCAGTAGGGCTGGCAACCACTTAGCTGGCACGCCGGGGTTCCGATGTTTGTCGACTCATCAGTGGACCGTCCGGTCGTCGCTGAGATCGATCTCCTCACGCGGCTCGTAGTTGCCAAACGTGGGCGTCGGTCCGTCCCCGGGCGCGGCCCAGTCGACGGCATTGATCAGCACCTGCTGGACGGCCTCGTTGTGGTAGACGGGATACGTTTCGTGGCCCGGCCGGAAGTAGAAGATCCGGCCGTTGCCGCGGCGGTAACAGCAGCCCGACCGGAACACTTCGCCGCCCTCGAACCAAGAGGTAAAGACGAGCGTGTCGGGTGCCGGCACGTCGAACCGCTCGCCATACATTTCGGCCTCCTCGATCTCGATGTACTCGTCGACCCCCTCGGCAATCGGGTGGCTCGGCTCGACGACCCAGAGCCGTTCGCGCTCGGCGGCCTCGCGCCATTTAAGCGAACAGGAGGTGCCCATGAGGCGTTTGAAAATCTTCGAGTAGTGACCGGAGTGGAGGACGATCAGCCCCATTCCCTCACGGACGTGTTCGTGGACCCGGTCGACGATCTCCTCGCGAACCTCGTCGTGAGCCGCATGCCCCCACCACGTCAGCACATCCGTCTGTTCGAGGACGTCTTCGGTCAGGCCGTGTTCGGGTTCGTCAAGCGTCGCGGTTTGGGTCTCGAAGCCGGCGTCGCTGAGCACGTCCGCGATGACGGCGTGGATGCCGTCGGGGTAGATTTCGGCGACGGTGTCGCTGTCGCGTTCGTGGCGGTACTCGTTCCAGACTGTCACAGTGGTCATAGGCCCTCCACGGTCTCGGTCCTCAAGAGTGGTTTGTCGACGCCGTGTCTTATCAGCGTGAGCTGACTGACACCACGTAACGACTGTCAGTCCGGTCGGACACAGAGGCTTTTGCCTGACTCACTGTACTAGGGATACCGCCGTTGATACGAAATCGGTCCTATGAATCCACGCTCATTCGTCGAGGTCAACGTACTGTTACCGATTGCGACCGAGGAGGACGCAACCAACACCTGCGAGGCTGTCGCCCCGTATCTCGCCGGCAAAGACTGCCGCGTGTTCGTTATTCACGTTGTCAGAGCACCGAAACGAAACGTCGACGTCACCGAAACCCAAACCCGAGCGCAGGCGGTGTTCGACCGAGCAACCGCGTGTTTCGAGCCGCTTGATATCCCCGTCACCGGCGAGGTGTGGTACGGCACCGACGTGAGCCAGACGATTCTCGATGCCGCGGCCGAACACGCGGCGGATTCGATCATTCTCACACCTCGGAAGAAATCCGTCTGGCGCAGGCTGCTCTCGGAGAACGTTATCGGTCAGCTGTCGAGAGCAGTCGACCAACCGCTGATCATTATCCCGACCGAGGTCCGCGAGTAAATCGATTGAGACGGATAGTACGTCGCCGACTACTCGGTTTCCAGGCCGGCCTCGGCGAACGTCGACATCTCGCGGTGGGCCACACAGGCGGACCGATAGACACCAATAGCGAGTGCCGCACCGGTGCCTTCGCCAAGCCGCATCCCGTAGTCGAAACACGGCTCCAGGTCGAGTGCCTCCAACTGGACGGCGTGGCCCGGTTCGACCGAGGCGTGGGAGGCAAGCAGGTAGTCAGTTACTCGCGGACTGATTGCGGCGGCAACCAGCGCGGCGGCTCCCGTGATGAACCCGTCGACGACCACTGGCACCCGGTGGCTGGCAGCCGCCAGCGTGAAACCAGCGAGGCCGGCGATTTCGAAGCCACCGACCGCCTGAAGCACCGAGATCGGATCACTCGGGTCGGGGTTGTTCGTCTCGATAGCCCGTTCGATCACCGTCACTTTTCGCGCTCTGGTTTCGTCGTCGATCCCGGTGCCGTGACCCGTGACCGCCTCGACGGAGCTGTCGGTTAGGAGTGCTGTAATCGCCGCGCTGGCGGTCGTGTTGGCGATCCCCATCTCGCCGAGGCCGACAACGCGGGCATCAGCAGCTGCGTTTTTAAATACAGCGTGGCCGGCTTCGACCGCCGCAACTGCCTGCTGGCGCGTCATTGCCGGCTCCTGAGCCATATTTCGGCTCCCATCGGCGATCCGATGGTCGACGACGCCGTCGGGCACGTCGCCAGCGACACCCATGTCGACGACAACGTTCTTGATGTCGGTTGCGGCACACAGCGCGTTGACTGCCGCACCACCCTCCAACAGGTTGTCGACCATGGCGGCAGTTATCGACTGGGGGTAGGCACTGACACCCTCGGCGGCGACGCCATGGTCGGCGGCCATCGTCACCACAACTGCCGGATCGACAGCCGGTGTGGGTGTCGACTGCATCGCGGCGATATCGGCGGCCATCGTTTCAAGCCGCCCCAGACTGCCCGGTGGTTTTGTGAGTTGTGCCTGTCTGTCCATAGCAGCCGTACGCGCCTCGCCGTCGAGTGGCGGAATCGTCAACTCTTGGGTGGGAGTGTGCTCGGTATCGACCATCTACCGACCGGTTAGGCGTCGACTACTAAAAGGGCAGTTAGTCGAAATCAGGCAGGTCGTCGGGAGCTTCGTACTCGCTTTCCCAGTCGATGTAGTCGTCTTTGAGCACGTCACAGACGACCTGGCCGAGTTCGGTTAGTCCGGCGTTGATCGACGAGACGGTGCCCCACGAATCCAGTTCGGGATGCAGCTCACGTTCCTTCCAGTCTTCCGGGATGCCGGGGGCGTGGTAGCCGACGCGGTCGGCAAACGAATCCCAAAAGAAGTCGAACCGCTCGATCAGGGCCAGATCAACGACGATTTCGAAGACGTCTTCGTCCATATCGCTGTGGGCGGCCCACTGCTCGAACGCCTCGGCCCACGCGCCGTCGGTGAGAAACGCTTCGAGTTCGGCGCGCTTGTAGTCGGTGTCGCCGACGACCTCGGCGTCGTCATACTCGTTGGGGTCGATTTCTTCGAGTTCCGGTGGGCTGGGTGGGTCGACCTGGAGACTCATATTCCGTGGTAGTACCAGCGTGCGCATAAACGTGGTTGGTCGGCCTCCGACGCCGGTTCAAACGGCTCTCACATGGTTTTTACGGCCGGAACCCAGAGTATAGCTATGAAACGGACGCGCCGTGGGGTGCTTGCTGGCGTCGGTGTTGGGATCAGTGGCCTTGCTGGCTGTGCGGCTCCAACCGACAGCGGTCGACAGGAGGCGGACTCCGAGTACACACAGCTCTACCGGAACGTCGTGGATTCGGTCGTCGAAATCCATGTCAGCGACGGTAGCCAACAGGTCGGTCAGGGTTCGGGGTTCGTGGTTTCGGAGTATATCGTGACGAACCACCACGTCGTCGATGTCGGGCCGGACGTCGCCGTGCAGTTTTCCGACCGGCAGTGGACCGATGCAACCGTCGTCGGCAGCGATCCGCACAGCGATCTGGCTGTGCTCTCGGTCGACGACGATGTCGAGCTGCCGGAGTCGCTGTCGTTCGTCGAGCACTCCCCGCCGGTTGGCGAGGAGATCATCGCCATCGGCTCGCCGTTCGATCTCTCGGATTCGCTCACACAGGGCATTATCAGCGGCCGAAACCGGTCGGTCCCCGGTCCCGGACAGTATCTGGTTCCGGATACGATCCAGACCGATGTCGCGCTCAACCCCGGCAACAGCGGCGGCCCGATCGTCGACTTCCAGGGCCGCGTTGTCGGGATCGTCTTTGCCAATCAGGGCGAGACCGTCGGCTTTGCCATCTCGGCGGCACTCGCCAGACGCGTCGTTCCCGAACTCCGAGAAAATGGGAGCTACGAACACTCCTGGCTCGGGATTACGATGCAGGACGTCGACCCGGCAATCGCCGAGGCTGCGGAGCTTGACGAACCCGGCGGACTGCTCGTCGTCGAAGTCGAGCCGGACGGTCCCGCAGATGGCGTTCTGGAGCCGAGCATCTCCGAAGACGACGCCGAAGAAATGCCCGAGCCAGCAGAACCACCCGAACCACCGGAGGACCCTGAGGAGCCACCCGAACCGCCGGAAGAACCACCTGAACCGGCCGACATGACGGTGCCGACTGGCGGTGACGTGATTCGGTCGCTCGCGGGCCACACGGTCGACGACTCGGACACGCTGGCCAGCGTGCTCGCCCTCGAAACCAGCCCCGGCGAAACCGTCGAACTCGGGATCATTCGAGACGGCGAGGAGACGACCGTCGAGCTCACACTCGGCAGCCGACCGACACAGTAAGCAGCACTACTCGTCGAACTCGTCGGAAAACGGGTCATCGGAGTCCAGTGGGTCGTCGGTCCGGTCGGGCTGGCCGACGTCGACCTCCTCGGGCGAGCGGCCAGCCGCATCGAGAATACCGTCCGAGACCTCGATCGGACACTCGACGCGGACCGCCAGCGCGATGGCGTCGCTGGGTCTGGCATCGAACGCGAAGGACTCCGGTTCGCCGTTCGTGTACCGCTCGGCGTCGATTTTTGCATAAAAGGTGCCGTCGGCCAGATCGTCGATCCGGACGCCGTCGACCGCGCCGCCGAACTCGGTGACCATGTCGACTAACAGATCATGGGTGAGCGGTCGCTCGAACGGTTCGCCCGACAGCGCGAGCTGGATCGACTGGGCCTGGTCCGAGGTAATAAAGATTGGAAGATACTCATCGCGTGCGGTCAGGATCACCGCCGGAACGTTTTCGCCCTCCGGTCCGACGCCCATGCCGATCCCCGTAACTTCCGCGGAGTGTGCCATACGCTTTGTTGGGCAACCGGCTATGAATAACTGTTCCCGCGGTCGGTGACTGTTGGGCCGTTGGGAGACGACCGGATCACACAGCCCACGCTGGGTGAGAACTCGTTGCCCGGCGGCTCTGGGTCGGAAACCACAACTCCGATACTGGTAAACGGGACGGCCTGCAAAGGCGGCCAATGAGCGAACCAGCGGACCGATCACCGCCGCCAGTCGAGCCGAGCGGTGAGGGGCGGGTGAGTGTTGTCGGGACCGCCCACGTCTCGCAAGCCAGTGTCGAGGAGGTCGAACGCCGGATCGCCGCCGAGCGCCCCGACATCGTCGCGGTCGAACTCGACGAGGGACGATACCGGCAGATGCAGGGCGAAGAGCCCGACGACCTGGATGCCAGCGATCTCCTGAAGGGGAATACGGTGTTTCAGTTTCTGGCCTACTGGATGCTGTCGTACGTCCAGAGTCGGCTGGGCGACCAGTTCGATGTCGAACCCGGCGCGGATATGATGGCCGCCATCGATACGGCCGAGGAACACGGCATCGGCGTCGCGCTGGTCGACCGGGATATCCAGCAGACGATCCAGCGATTCTGGGCGCGGATGACCATTACCGAAAAGCTGCGGATGGTCGGTGGCCTCGCCTTCGGGGTGACCGACAGCCGGGTGGTCGGCATCGTGGCAGGGGTTATTGTCGGCCTCTTGGCTGGCCCCGCGCTCGCCATTTTTGGTGGGAGTGTGGGGATAACGGAGGCGGTGTATCTCCGCGCGGCCAGCGCGGCGATTCTCGGCCTCGGGACGGCACTGCTCGTCGAGCAGCTCGCTGGCCTCGCCGTCGACGGCGACACCCGTCTGGCGGCCGCACTCGGTAGCGGACTCACAGTCGGCGTCATCGGCGGCGGCCTGTTCGGCATCGCTGACGGACTGCTGTCGACCTACCTCGGCGGGTTGACGATCACGCTGGTCGGGAGTCTCGCACTCGGGCTGACTGGCGGGCTAGTGGTCGGCCTTGTTGCTGCCCTCGTGATCGGGCTGCGTGGGCCAACTGAGCCGGCCGAGGGCGGTATCGAGGAGATGGATATCGACGAGCTGACCGACGCCGACGTGGTGACGGTGATGATGGAGGAGTTCCGGCAGTTCAGCCCCGGTGGTGCCGAAGCTCTGATCGACGAACGCGACGCCTACATCGCCCACCAGCTCGTGGGGCTTCGACAGGCCGGTTACGACGTGCTGGCGGTCGTCGGTGCGGGCCACCGAGCGGGTATCGAGGGCTATCTCGCCAACCCCGAGACGCTGCCGCCGATGGACTCGCTCGTCGGCGAACAGAAGGGGAGTCGACTGCCGTGGGGCAAGATCGTGGGTGTCGTGCTCTCGGTCGCCTTTATTACGTTCTTTGTCCTGTTGGCGATGGCCGGTGTCCAGGACGGCTTCCTGCTGCGACTGTTCGGCGCGTGGTTCCTCATCAACGCCATCTTCGCGGCTGGCTTCGCCAAACTCGCGGGCGCGCGGTGGTCCTCGGCCGGGGTTGGTGGAGCAGTCGCCTGGATGACTTCGATCAACCCCGCGCTGGCTCCGGGCTGGTTTGCGGGGTATGCCGAGCTGCGGCATCTGTCTGTCAACATCGGCGACATCTCGACGCTCAACGAGCTGATTTCCGACGAGACCAAACCGATGGGCGAGATCGTCTCCGAGATGTTCGAGGTGCCGATGTTCAAGCTCATCATGGTCGTCGCGCTGACTAACATTGGGAGTATCATCGCCAGCATCCTGTTTGTGAGCTACATCCTCCCGCAGTTCGGCGCGGAGCTGGGTGGTGTCGACGGCATCTCACAGCTGATGATCGAGGGGGCGCGTAACAGCGCGGAACTCATCTGGAGGACCGTGACATGAGTCTGGCCTACCGCATCGCCGGCTACGAGTTTAGCGACCACGAGGTTCGGGATCTACTCGTTGCGTGGCTCGCGCTCGGCGCGGCGTTCGCCATCTTCTTCGTCGGTGGCGGACCGAACATCGCGTCGCTGCTGGTGGTTCCCGAGCTACTTCTCGTCAGCCTACTCACTGCGGGCGTGGCGTTTCTGCTCCACGAGGTAGCCCACAAAGTCGTCGCGGTTCACTACGACCAGATCGCCGAGTTCCGAGCCGACTACAGCATGCTGTTTTTGGCGCTCATGACCGCGCTGCTCGGCTTTATTTTCGCCGCACCCGGGGCGGTCCACCACCGAGGGTATCTCACGCCCGAAGAACACGGCCATATCGCCATCGCCGGCCCCGTCGTCAACCTGCTTTTGGCTGGCGTCTTTCTGCCGGTGTATCTGCTGGGAGCACTCGTCGAGGTGGGCCTGCTGGCCTCGCTCGGCCGCTTTGGGATCATCATCAACCTGTTTTTGGCCGCGTTCAATCTGATTCCGTACGGCCCACTCGACGGTAAAACGGTGATCTCCTGGAGCAAGCCGGTCTGGCTGCTCGTCTTTGTGGGCAGCGTCGTGTTGACGATTGGGTCGGTGCTCACCCTCGGGTTGAGCTTCCAGGTCTAACCCCGTTCGACAGCACTGTTTTATGCTAGGCACCCAAACGTTACTGCAGGTGAGCAGTAGTGTCAAATGTTAGGGACGATATTGCCGTGCTTCGGTCAGCAGGTGCGTACGCATCCGAAGAGGACGTACTAAGGGATGCGCTCCAGGCACTGCTCTCGGAACGCCCCGAGCTGCGGCTTGAACTAGCGGTTGCAAAGTACCGTGACCGAGACATCAGCCTCAATCGAGCCGCGGAGGTCGCTGGACTGTCTGCCGAAGAGTTCAAGCAGGCACTCGATACCCGCGGAGAACGTCGACCTGGAAGTTTCCTTTCCGACGAAGAACGAACCGAGCGACTCACGGAGTTCTGAGCGGCGACACTGATGACGCTCGTCGACAACAATATCTTGAGTTCGCTGGCGAAAATTGACCGGCTCGGACTGCTTGATTCAGTGTTCGAGTCGGTCACGACCACGCCTGCTGTTCTGGACGAGCTTCATCGGGACGCAGTCGCTGGCTACGAGTTTGTCGACAGAATCGATGACTGCAAAGTCTACAACGGTGGCTGGCTCGACATACACTCACCAACACAAGCGGAGTTGGAACGAACCGAAGAAATCGTTGACGCAACCCTCTCTTTCACAGATGCCGAGTGCATTGCGATAGCGGAGCACCGAGACGAGCGGCTACTGACTGACGATGGCCACGTTGGTGAAATCGCTACCCAGCGAGGAGTCTCAGTGTGGGATCTGTCGTTGCTCATCGAGGCCTGTATACTTCGTGAGCGTATCAAAGACGAACAACAACTCGACTCGCTGCTTGCTGCGCTTCGGGACCGTGACGGCTACGAGTTTTCCGCAGCCGACAGAGAGCGACTATACGAGCGTCTGTGAGTAGCCCGCAATCGAATCACCGTGTTTTTGTGCTCATCGCGCTCCCGTTGAGACATGACTACCGAAGATTCCGAAGAAGAACTCACCTACGCTGATTCGGGCGTCGACATCGCCGCCAGCGAGGCAGCGACAGCCGCCCTGATCGGCGCAGTGGGCGACAGCGAGGGCGATTACGCCGGACTGCTCGATATCGGCGACCGCTATCTCGCGCTCGCCACCGACGGTGTCGGCACCAAACTGCTGGTCGCCGAAGCACTGGGCGATTACTCGACGATCGGTATCGACTGCATCGCAATGAACGTCAACGATCTGGTGGCTGCGGGGGTTCGACCGGTTGCCTTTGTCGACTATCTCGCGGTCGAGGAACCCGACGAAGGGTTTGCCGAGCAGGTCGGCGAAGGACTGGCCGCCGGAGCCGAGCAGTCGGATATCGAACTCGTCGGCGGCGAGACCGCGGTGATGCCCGAGGTGATCAAAGGGCTGGATCTCGCGGGAGCCTGCGCCGGCCTGGCAGCCAAAGACGCCCTGTTTGCGGGCGAGGCACAGCCGGGCGACACGCTGGTCGGCTGGGAATCCTCGGGGATTCACTCGAACGGCCTGACACTCGCCCGCACCGCGGCCACACAGAACCACGAGTACACCGATCCGTTCCCCTACGAGGGCTACGAGACGGTTGGCGAGGCCCTCTTGGAGCCGACCCGGATCTACACTCACCTGCTCGATCCGATGCGCGAAGCCGGCGTCCGGGGGGCGGCCCACATCACCGGCGGCGGCTGGACGAACCTCGAACGGCTCGGTGAGAATCGGTACGTCGTCGACGAGCCGTTTGCTGCCCAACCCGTCTTCGAGTTCGTTCAACAGGAGGGGAACGTCTCCGACGAAGAGATGCACACGACATTCAATATGGGTACTGGCTTCGTCGCGGCTGTGGGCGACGAGTCAGCGGCCGAATCGCTGGCCGAGTCGACAGACGGTCGCGTGATCGGTCACGTCGAGGCGGGCGACGGCGTCTCGATCCGCGGGCTTGAACTCTGAGAACAGGGTATAAGTAGTCGCTGGCTACCGGGCGTAGCGTCGGTTTACCTTAAAAGGGTCAGCGTCGTTAGCTCGACGACGGCGTCATGCTGATGTTGAGGCCTTTCTGGATAATCTGGGTGAATGCCATCGAACACAGGAAGTACCAGATAATCCAGATTTCGATGGGACCGATAATGCCGGTGTTCCAGGTCACTTCGCCGGCAAACGGAATAACGAAGTTAGCCAGGTCGTACTGGGCTTCCGCACCGCGGTAGCCGACCGCCCAGAACATCCAGAGGAACGCCGGAATGGTGAGGAACATAATCCAGACCATCGGGCGGAACTGCTCTTTGAACATGCCGAGCTGGTCGCCCATCATCTCCATCTGTTCTTCCTGAATGGCTTCGAGGGCCTCGTCGTCGTCGTCCTCTTTGGCCGCTTTTCGGCGTTCTTTGAGGTCCTGCATCTGGTCTTTGTACTGACCCATTTTGTCCATATCCATCAGTGCGACCCGCAGCAGTGTCGAGTACAGGCCAGTGGCGACCGCGACGACCATGATAACGACATAAAACGGCAAGACGGCGTTGACTGGTCCCAAGACGAAATCGACCGCGCCGCCGATCAGATCGCGGGCCGGTGCCCACGCGTAGCCCGCAAACATCAACAGCGTTGCAAGCCCTGCACCCTTATCCCATTTCGTCCACGAAGTGCCTTCGATCTCTTTGGGTGGGCTTTGTTCGGTCAATCCTTCGCGGACGGCCTCGGGGTCTTCGATCCGGAAGCCCGAATCGCCATCCACGAGCACACCCTTTTCGATCAGTCGACCCCACTGGCCGCTGGTTATCGAATCCCGGACATCAGCCCAGGTGACCTCGTTGTCGTTCGCGCTGTCGAGGACGGTCTGAATCGCCGATTTCATCTCGGCGTCCGACCGGACCATCGACCGGACTTTGCGTTCGATCCTGCTCATTACCAGCCGGTAGGCAACCAGTCGTTAAGAAGGTTGTACTCTCGGTCGCTCGGTTCGCCTCCGTTGTTAGGCGTCGCTCGGGTCTTCGCCGATAACCTCGCTGATTCGCTCGAAGACGTCGTCGGGGTGGGCCTCGCCGTCGACTTCGACCAGCTCGCCCGTCTCTCGGTAGTGTTCGATCACTGGTTCGGTGTTGTCGTAGTACACGTCGAGGCGGTCTTTGACGACCTCCTCGGTGTCGTCGTCACGCTGTTCGAGTCGGTCGACGATCTCCTCGTCGTCTGGCATATCGAACTCGACGTGGTAGATGTCGCCCGTCTCGGGGTCGAGCCGCCGGCCGGTGAGCCGCCGGATCAGTTCGTCCTCGCCGACATCGAGGAAGATCGCTGCGGTCAGGTCGGTCTGCTCGGAGAGGTATTCGGCCTGCGAGAGGTTGCGTGGGTAGCCGTCGAGGACGAAGCCGTCGGCTTCCTCAAGGGCGGCGTCGACGATCTCGTTGACCAACCCATCGGGAACGAGCTCGCCAGCGTCCATGTATTCGCGTGGCGTGCCGTACTCGGTTTCCATATCCTTGTTCGCGCGCAGGGCGTCGCCGGTCGTGATGTGTTCGAGATCGTAGGCGTCGGCTAACCGTTTGCTCTGGGTACCTTTACCTGCGCCAGGCGCGCCAAGCAACAGAATTCGATTGCTCATACATATCCCCTCTGTGGCCGGGGTTAAATGCTTGAAGATACCGCTCCGAGGAGGGACCGAATTTTTGTGGCTGCTCCGGAATGAGTTCGGTATGGAGCTAACTGCATTCGTCGACGACCTCGTCTACGAACCGACACAGACCGACTCGCCCGGCCTGGATCTCACGGTCGACTCAATCAGCCGGATCACCGAAACGGGTCGCGTCGACTTCGGTGGGGGCGAACTCACCGCCGCCGAGACCGAGCCAGTCGAGACCGACAAACGTGATCCGGACGACGACTACGGCTGGTGGACGCTCACCGAAGGCGTCTATCTCGTCGCGTACAACGAGACGCTGGCCGCTCCCGACGACGTGCAGTTCGTCCTGCAGACACGCAACGCTGTCCGGACGCGCGGCGCGTTCCACCCCACCGTCCATCTAACGGGCGAGCAGTCGCTGGGCCCGGTTCCGCTCACGGTTTGCGACGGCGGGATCAAGATCAAGGAAAACGCCCGGTTGTCGACGCTGCTGTCGGGCTGACCAGTCCGGCGGCATCCACCGGCTCTTATAAGTAAACGGGGCCTACCACCGGTCATGACCAGATTCGACGCCGCGACCACCGAGGACCGTCGACAGCTGTTTGCCGAGGCGATAACCGCCCACCGCAAGCGCGGTAGTGAGTTTATAACTGTCGAGCCGGACGCGTTGCCACCGGATTCCGACGAGGAGCTTGTGCCGTGGATCCAGGTCGCCGGCACCACGATTGGAATGGACTGTACTGACGCGGAACTCGACCGGCTCAAGGAGTTTCTGGATTCGTATCCCGACTTCCGGACCGAAACCGTCGAGAGCCCGGAAGAAGCCGAGGGGACCCACGTCCAGATCACCGCGCGGTCGGATGCCAACCGGCTGGCGATGTTTATCGACGAGGCGTTTCAGGCAGTCTACGGCTACGACGAGACGTACAAAGCCTGGATTGTCGCTATCTGAGGCTTGTCCAACAGCCTGATCGCCACCATTCTTACCCGTGCCCACTCGACGCCCTGTATGGCACTCCCACCGGTCGGACTCGGAACGATGGGGATCGACGACCCCGCGACAATTACGACCGCTCTCGATGTCGGCTACCGACATCTCGATACAGCCCAAATATACGACAACGAGGGGGTAGTCGGTGCTGGCATCCAAGCAAGTAGCGTCGACCGCGAGGAGCTCATCGTGGCGACGAAAGTCTGGGCCGACAGCCTCACCGCCGACGCGGTCGACACGACAACCGAAGCAAGCCTGAATCGGCTCGGCCTCGACCGAGTTGATATCCTCTATGTTCATCGCCCAATCGAAACCTACGATCCGGTAGCAACGCTGGCTGCGTTCGACCGGCTTTATAAATCGAACATCATCGGTGGGATCGGACTGAGCAACTTCACTGTCGACCAGCTCGAAACCGCCCAGACGCAGTTTTCGGCACCCATTGCGGCCCACCAGGTCGAGTTTCATCCCTTGTTCTGGTCGGCGGAGCTGTTGGCTCACGCCCAGCAACACGACTATCAACTTGTCGCCTACTCACCGCTTGCTGGCGGGACCGTACGTGAGGTCGACGCTGTCGTCGACATCGCGGACAGCCACGAGACGACACCCGAGGCAGTCGCTATCGCCTGGCTGCTGTCGAAGCCAAACGTGGTCACGATCCCGAAAGCCAGCAGCCGTCGACATCTCGATGCGAATCTGCAGGCCCGGCAGCTGCGGCTGACCGACGAGGAATGTCGACGCATCGACGAAATCGACCGCACGGTGGAACTGTACCCCGAGTAGCCACCGACTACTTATATATCAGTTCGCTCCCGGAGTGCGCGGCGTTGGATCTTCCCAGTTGTCGTCGTCGGCAGCGAGTCGACGAACTCGATTTCGCGGGGATACTCGTATTCAGCGAGCCGATTGCGGACGAGATCGGTGAGTTCGTGTTTCAGTTCGGATGAACCATCGACGCCGTCGACAGGTTGGACGAACGCCTTGATCGTCTCGCCGCGCGTCTCGTCCGGAATGCCGACGACGCCAGCTTGTTCGACGGCCGGATGCTCAAGCAGGACGCTCTCGATCTCCATCGGTCCGACGCGGTAGCCGCTGGTCAGGATTACGTCGTCTTTGCGCGAGACGAACCACAGATACCCCTCGCTGTCGCGGCGGGCGATATCACCCGTCAGAAACCAGCCGTCGACCTGCTTGGCTGCGGTTTTTTCAGGCAATCTCCAGTACTCGTCGAAAAACACCCGCCGGTCGGCAGGTTTGACCGCGATCTCGCCGGCTTCGCCCTGCGGGAGCGGGTTGGTTGGGTCGGGGTCGTCGGGGTCGACGATTCGTACCTCGTAGCCCGGCAGCGGTTTGCCCATGCTTTCGGGGTTGGCATCGAACCACCGCGAGCAGTTGCCGACGACGAGGTTGAGCTCGGTCTGGCCATAGAACTCGTTGACCGGCACGTCGTCGAACGTCTGGTCGGCCCACTGCAGAATCTCGGGCGTGAGCGGTTCGCCGGCGGCTGCGAGTACTTTGAGGCTGAGGTCGAAGCGGTCGACGGGCGCGTCGACACCCATCAGCATCCGGAGGGCGGTCGGTGGAAGAAACGAATGCGTGACATCGTGACGAGCCAGACACTCGAAGACAGCCTCGGGAGCAAATCCTTCGCGTGGCCAGGCGATGACCCGCGCGCCGTAATGCAGGCCAGCGAACAGCGTCCCGCCGAGTGCCGCCCCCCACGCCCAGTCGGCGGGCGTCCAGAGCGTGGCGTCCTCAAGGCCCTGATCGAAGTAGTTGTAGGCCGCTGCGGCCCGGCCGAGCCACAGCGCGTGGCTGTGGAGCACGCCTTTCGGCGGGCCAGTCGAGCCACTGGTGTACATGATCGCACTCGGCGTCTCGGGCGTCGACTCGTAGGGGTCGATTCCCGGCTCGTGGCTGTTTATAAGTGACTCGACGCTGTGCGAGTGGTCCGTGGTGTGTTCGTCGAGATCGATCAGGTAGTCGAGTGCCGGACACTCGTCGTGGATCTCCTCTATCGTCTCCCGAACCGAGGCGTCGACCACCACTGCCCGCGCTTCGCTGTCCTGCAGGCGGTATTCGAGCGCGTCGGGGCCGAAAAGAACGGTCAAGGGGACGGTGATCGCCCCGAGCTTCCAGGCGGCGAGATGGACAATCGGGTTGGCCGGTTTCTGCGGGACGACAACCGCGATCCGGTCGCCGGCCTCGATTCCCAGCGCGCCAAACCCGACGGCGAGTCGGTCGGATCGGGCGTCGAGATCGCCGTAGGTGTGCGTCGAGACCGAGCCATCGGGCTGCTCGTAGGTGATCGCCGGCTGGTCGGGGTCGTGTTTACGAACGCAGTCGACGGCGGGGTTGTACGTCTCCGGAAGCCGCCAGCGAAACGACTCGCAGGCCGCGGCGTACGAGTCGTACGACGGCATGATCTGCCAGCACATACCCGTGCTTCGGCGAGCACTGGCTTCGGTGTTGTGTCCCACACCGAGCCGACAGTGTATCTGTCAGGATATTCTAAAAGAATTTGATTGATCAAAATAGCTATACTCTGTGAGGTCGTTCGTACCCCATGGGTAGAGAGAGACTCCTGTTGCGTATTGGGTCGGTGATGCCCTCCTCTACCCTCACACCGACCCATATACAACAATTTTCTGACAATATATCGGTGCTGACAGCCGACACAACTGCCGAGGCCATCGAGATTCTCGATACCGAGTCGGTCGACTGTGTGATCTGTGAGCCACCCGAACCAGCCACTGGTGTTGAGTGGGTCACACAAATCAGAGCCAAACGTCCGGAGCTGCCGGTGTTTCTCGTGATAAACAACGGCACCGAGTCGACAGTTGAGGCCGCTATCGAGGCAGGTGTCACCGACTGTGTGGTACCACCGCTCAGTGAGACCGACCGTCGGCTGCTCGACAATCGGCTGCGCACCGCCACCGAAGCCGCTTCTGAGCATCGGAGCACTCCCTCCGAAAACGAACAGCAGCTCGCAAGCGAGGCCGACTACCAGTCGCTTGTCGAGGACGTTCTGGGCGTCTCCTACGTCGGCACGTTCGTGCTCGACAGCGGGTTTTCGGTTGTCTGGATCAACGACGCCGTTCGACGCTACTTCGGCGTCGACAGCGATATCATCGGCCAAGACAAACGCACGCTGATCGAGGGGCGAATCAAACACATCTTCGAAGACCCAGAGCGGTTCGCCGACCGCGTGATCGCCACCTACGACGACAACACGTACGTCGAGTGCTTCGAGTGTCACGTCACGCCCGACGGCGACCGCGCCGGTCGGTGGCTCGAACACTGGAGCTACCCGATCACGACCGGCCCCTACGAGGGTGGACGGATCGAACACTACGTCGACATCACCGCGCGCAAACAGCGCGAACGCGAACTGGAAAGCGAACGACAGCTCCTTGATAGATTGTTCGAGACCAGTCCGACCGGCGTTCTCCTGCTCGACAGCGACGGCGAGATCAGTCGGGCCAACAGCCACGGCGAGGTCGTCCTCGGGCTGTCGCAGTCGGCGCTCACCGACCGGAGCTACGACGATCCGAACTGGGAGATCCACGACGCCGAAGGCGAGCCGATTCCCAGCGATGAGCTCCCGTTTGCGGTCGTCAAACGCACGGGCGAGCCGGTGTTCGGCTACGAGCACGGGATAACGCTGGCCGACGGGACCGACCGCTGGCTATCGGTCAGTGCCTCGCCACTGCTGGCCGACGACGGCAGCGTCGACCGCGTTATCTGTGTCGTCGTCGATATCACGGCGACACGCGAGACCGAATCGGCGCTTGCCGCACACAACGAGCAACTCGAGGAGTTCGCGAGCATTGTAAGCCATGACCTCCGGAACCCGCTGAACGTGTTGGCCGGCTCCATCGAGTTGGCCGAAGAAACCGGCGAGACGGCCCACTTCGAGCGGGCCCAGCGTGCGGTCGACCGGATGAGCCAGCTGATCGACGATCTGCTGTTGTTGGCGCGGGCCGGCCAGGCCATCGACGCAACCGAACCCGTCGACATTGGCGCGTTGGCCGAAGACTGTTGGCAAACCCTCTCGGCCGAGCGTGCGACGCTCTCCGTCGAGACTGATCTGGTCGTCGTCGCCGACAAAAGCCGGCTGACACAACTGTTCGAGAACCTGTTTCGCAACGCCGTCGAGCACGGCGGTGATGCTATCACGCTCACCGTCGGCGCGCTTTCGGACGGGTTTTTCGTGGCTGACGACGGCCTGGGCGTGCAACCGGACTACCGCGAACAGCTCTTCGAGCGTGGCGTCTCGTCGACGCGCGAGGGCACCGGTCTCGGTCTCCACATTGTAAGCGAGATCGCCGACGCCCACGGCTGGCGTGTCGGTCTCGGCGACAGCGACACTGGCACTCGAATCGAGGTCACCGGTGTCGAACAGCCCGCCGACAGCGTCCCGCAAACGCGGCGATAAGCAGCGGCGTTGCCGAACAACAGTGGATCGACGGGTTTGCGAACGGCGAGACCATCCACGTTCGGATCGATACCGTATCCGTGTGGCTCCGGGCTTCGAGGGGAGGCCACATTCGTCTGGAGGCGTCGCTGACCGACGGCTCGACAGAGGTGGGTTCAAGGGTCTCGAACAGAGAGTAGATCCAACTGATGACAGAATCGGAGTTGGCGGCGTCGGTCAGAGACGTGCTTGCGGTCGACACTGAAGCGTATCACACCGAGGCGGCAGCCGATGCCGATTTCGTGTTATCCGAACTCAACGCGGGGACGTTCGACAACCACCAGTCCATTTTAGGGCTGGAATACGAGTTCTATGCGGTCTCCGAGGATCGCTGGCACACTGCCAAAGAAAACGAGTTCGCCCTTGCTCGCGTGCCGCGTCGACTGCTTGAGCTCATCGGCTTCGAAAAGGAACTCGGCCTGCATAACGCCGAGATGACCGCCAGCCCCCAGCCGTTCAACAGCCACGGCATCGCGGCGATCGAATCCGAAGTCCGGAGTCGACTCGACGCCGCTCTGGGCTGTAGCCAGGCCGAAGGCCTCCGGCTGGTCAGCGACGCGATGTGGACCATCCCGCCGACCGGCGAGACCGCCAGCGGGTATCTCTCCGATAGCATCGAGGACGGCGGCATCCGCATTGCCACGAACATGAGCGATGCGACACGCTACCATGCGATGGCCAACAGCGGCACCGGAAAGTTCCGCGTCGACGCGCCGGGCGTCGACTTCACCGCCGAGACCGTAATGCCCGAAAGCCTGATCACCTCGATCCAGCCCCACTATCAGGTCCAGCAGGCGATGGATCTCCCGCGGTATTTCCGGTATGCGGTCCGGCTCGCTGGCCCGCTGCTTGCACTCGGCGTCAATGCTCCGTTCTTCCCGCCGGATCTGTACGACGACGATGTGACTGCCGACTGGCTGCTCGAACACGGCTGGCAGGAAAACCGAATCCCCGTTTTCGAGTCGGTGCTCAACAGCGTCACCGAGACGGACAAGGTTCGGTTCCCCGAGGAGATGGACTCCATCGAGGAGGCCGTCCAGCGCGTTGTCGACGACGAGACGATGGTCCCGATGGACGTCGACCGCGTCGACCGGTTCCACGACAACTTCGCGACGCTGCGGCGCAAACACGGCACCTACTGGCGGTGGGTTCGCCCCGTCTTCGACGGGCCGACGCGCTCGCAGGCCAACGCCAGAATCGAGTTCCGACCGCTGCCAGCCCAGCCGACTGTCCGTGATTCGATGGCACTCGCCGTCGCCTTTGCCGGCGCGATGGAAGGACTCACCCGCACCGAACATCCGGTTGCTGATCTGCCGTGGGACGACGCCCGCGAGAACTTCTATGCGGCGATGCGCGAGGGGATCGACGCCGACATTACCTGGATCACCGCCGACGGCTCCGAAACCCGGAATCTCGAACTCGCGGTGACCGATCTGCTGGAGCACGCCGCCGAGGGCCTTCGGGCAGTCGGTCTGGATACGCGAGCCGTCGACCGGTATCTCCAGCCGCTGCAGTGGCGAATCGAAAACGGGCTGACGCCCGCAGCCTGGAAGCGCGAGCGTGTTCGCGAACACGTCGACCAGGGCGCGTCGCTCGCCGAGGCTATCGAGTCGACCCAACGTGCATACATCGAAAACCAGTCCGAGACGCTTATCGAGGGCTGCTTTACTGACTGGTAACAATCGGCGTCTTCGGGTGGTCGTCCTCAGGCGACCGGAGCGTCGGTCTCGACGAACAGTTCGTCGAGTTCTTCGGCGGTCACACGCAGCCGTTTGGTTGGCAGTCCGCGACCGCCAATCGGTTCGAGTTTGCAGGCCTCGATGTGGTCTTCGCCGTAGCGACTGATTCGTTTGAAGACGGTTCCGGAGGCGAAGTCGTCGACCGGTTCGGTGAGTTTGTAGTACATCTCCGTTCGTCCCAAGCCGCGAAACACACTAAAGAATATCTGCAGTTTTGAAGCGAATAGCTACAGAAGTATACGATAATCACGATTGTTCAGAACACACTGGTCAAACGTTCGAACAGCGGGTTGGAAACTGTGGAGAGAAACAGCAGGTTGGAACCTGTGGTGTGAAAATATCCTTGTGGGACGCCGTCGACTTACAGCAACTCGTCGAACTCCTTGTGGCGGGTGACCTCGACGCCGTCTTCGGTGACAACGGCGACGTTGATCCCGTTGCCCGACGCCAGATCGCGTTCGACAGCCGTCTGGATCGCGTTGCCGGCGATGGTTTTGGCCTCCTCGATGGAGAGTCCTTCCTCGTACTGCTGTTCGAGCACACCGAGGGCGAACTGGCTGCCGGAGCCAGTGACGGTGTAGTCTTCTTCGGTCGTCCCACCGAGCGCGTCGATCGAATAGATGTGGCTGCCTTCGTCGTCGACGCCGCCCAAGATGGGGCTGACAATCAAAAAGGCACCCGACCGCAGGAAGTTGCCGGTGAGCGTCGAGAGGGCCTGCATGCTCATATCCTCGCCGCGGCGGGCCTCGTACAGTCGGACCTCAGCTTTCAGCGAGCTAATGAG
>Ga0207421_10001877_pt1 | contig 26702 bp, 20 predicted proteins | sample SodLakKL_010_SED_4_FD_187542 | JGI IMG/M metagenome (GOLD analysis project Ga0207421, IMG submission 187542) | Alkaline sediment microbial communities from Lake Tanatar, Kulunda Steppe, Russia - 8KL_010_SED (SPAdes) (version 2) | ecosystem: Environmental > Aquatic > Non-marine Saline and... | reverse complement strand
ACCAATGACTCGGGTCCCATGCACATCGCAGCTGCCCTCGACCTTCCCATTGTGGCCCTTTTCGGACCCACTGACGCTCGAGTCACCTCTCCAAAGGGAACTTTTTGTCAAATCGTGCGCCATGAACAGGACTGTGCTCCCTGCCTGAAGCGGACATGCCCCACCGATCACCGGTGCATGCGCGCCATCAGCTCCGATGACGTGATCCGGGCAGTGGAGGAGCTTTTTAAGAAATCTATTCAAAATGATGCATCAGCGAGCGGAAATGTCACAAAAAAAAGGCAAGACACATAACCCCATCGATCTTCCATTGACCCGAAGTGTCTACAGCAGGCTGCTGGAATACGTGAAGCCCTATTGGCGGCGACTGTCCTTCGCCATGGTTTGCATGGTGGGAACCGCCATATGTACGGCCGCATCGGCCTACCTCATCAAGCCGGTGCTGGACGACATCTTCATCAGCCAGCGCATGGACATGCTGAAACTCCTTTCCATCGCCGTGCTCGCCATGTTCTTCATCAAGGGCGTTTGTGCCTGGGGAAACTCCTACCTCATGAACCAGGTGGGCCAAAACATCATCGCCAGCATGCGGCAGAAACTCTACAACCACATCCAAAACCTTCCCCTGTCTTATTTTGACAGAACTCCCACGGGAGTTCTCATGGCCCGCATCACCAATGACATCGCACAGATTCAGGGGGCCGTGTCAGAGGCCGTGACCGGACTGGTGAGGGATTTCTTCACCATCCTGGCCCTGGCAGTGGTTATTTTTTACAGGGACTGGCAGATGGCCCTCATTGCCATGGTGGTCCTGCCCGTCGCTTTTTTTCCCATTGTGAAATTTGGTCGCATGCTGCGCAAAATCAGCACCAAGAGCCAGGAATCCATGGGCGATCTGTCCGTCATTCTCCATGAAACCATCGGGGGCAATCGAATTGTCAAGGCCTTTGGGATGGAAAATTATGAAAAAACCCGGTTTTCCCGGGAGAATGAACGCTACCTGCACTACATCATGAAGTCCGTGGCCGTGAGGGCCCTTTCCTCTCCTCTCATGGAATTTCTTGGAGGCGTGGGCATCGTCATCATCATCTGGTACGGGGGCTACAGTGTCATCCAGGGAGTTTCCACTCCGGGCAACTTCTTTTCTTTCATGGCGGCCATCATTTTGCTCTATGAGCCGGTGAAGCGGCTGAGCCACCTCAACAACACCCTGCAGCAGGGCGTCGCGGCGGCATTAAGGGTTTTCAATGTGATGGACACGCCCACCGAAGTGATGGACTCACCGGAAGCTCGACAGCTGCAACCGATCAGGCGATCCATCGAATTCAGAAACGTTTCTTTTCGCTACGGAAGGGACCTGGTCCTGGATCGTGTGCAGCTCACCGTACCGGCGGGAAAAGTGTTGGCCATTGTGGGGGTCAGCGGTTCAGGAAAAACCACCCTGGTGAATCTCATTCCCAGATTTTATGACGTGACCGAGGGCGCGGTTCTCATAGACGGCGAAGATGTGAGGTCCGTGAGCCTCTCCTCGCTGCGTTCCCAGATCGGGATTGTTTCCCAGCAAACCATCCTTTTCAACGACTCCGTCAGAAACAACATCGGCTACGGAAGCCCCCACAAGACACACGAGGAGATCGTCAGGGCAGCCAAGGCAGCCCATGCCCTCGATTTCATAGAACGAATGCCCGAAGGTTTTGACACGGTCATCGGTGAACAGGGACTTCGCCTTTCCGGCGGCGAACGGCAGAGACTGTGCATCGCCAGGGCAATCCTCAAGGATGCCCCCATACTCATCCTGGATGAGGCCACCTCTTCCCTGGACAGCGAATCGGAGCTGGAAGTTCAAAAGGCCCTGGAAAATCTCATGAAGGGCCGGACGACACTTGTCATCGCCCATCGCCTTTCCACCATCAAAAATGCAGACCGCATCGTCGTCCTCTCCAGAGGGAGGCTTGTGGAGGAGGGGCGCCACGAGGAGCTTCTGGAATGGGACAGCGAATACAGGAGGCTGTATGAACTCCAGTTCACTCAGATGACCGCCCCTTTGCTCAACAAGGTTGCGTCGGGTCAAGGATGAAAATGCGCCGGAAACACCCTCACGCACACTGGAAGTAGGCCATGGAACGGTTGTCAAAGGTGATGCCCGCTGCACCCCGTAAAATTCTGGTGGTGAAACCCAGCGCTCTGGGGGATGTGATCCACAGCCTGCCATTTCTCAACGCCATGCACGAGAGGTTTCCCAAGGCTCAGATTCACTGGGTGATCGCCAGGGGACTGCACACTCTTCTGGAGAACCACCCCATGATCCATCGCCTCTGGATCATGGACAAAGGGGCGTGGAAAAAACCCCGGAACCTGCCCCGGACCCTCGGCAGCCTTCGGGAGCTTTTCAAGGCGCTTCGAAGAGAGAAATTCGACCTGGTGGTGGATCTCCAGGGACTGCTCAGAAGCGGCATCATCTCTTTCGCCACGAGGTCTCCCATAAGAGTGGGATTTCAGGAAGGCCGGGAGGGCAGCACCCTTTTTTACACCCACCGGGTGACCGGCTTTGCAGGCGGCGGGGACATCCACGCTGTGGACCGCTATTTGAAAGTGGCTCACATCCTGAGCTGTCAGCATGAATCGGAGGTGAAATTTCCACTCCCTCCCATTGTGATGACCCGGGAAAAGGAAAGAGAGCTTCAGCTTCCCCAAAAATACATCGTCATCGCCCCCGCTGCGGGAGGGGGGGCCAAAAAATGGCCTCCCCGGCGATTCGGCCAGCTGGCATCACGATTTCCCCATCCATCGGTGGTGGTGGCGGCCCCTTCCGACGAGCACATCGCACGGCAGGTGGTCTCTTTCTCGGGAGGACGTGCCATTTCCATCGCCCGCAAGACCAACCTCCTGGAGCTGGCATGGGTCATCAAGGGGGCCCAGTTCGTCGTGTGCAACGACACGGGCCCCATGCACCTGGCGGCAGCTCTCAATGTTCCGGTCTTTGCCCTTTTTGGCCCCACCAATCCCAAACGAACAGGTCCCTATGGATTGGGCCACACGGTGTTGACAAAGGAGCTCCCCTGTTCTCCCTGTTACAGAAGGAGGGCATGTTCCACCCTGGAATGCATGGAAAGCCTCACGGCGGAAGAGGTTTACGGAATCATCGCGGAAAAGTCTGACCCACCCAGAATGCCATCCCTCTGACCAGAAGCAGGTGAGTTCATCATGTCCCAGGTAAAAACGGCTGATTCTCATACCTTTGAAGGACTGAAAAAGACCTTTTTTCAAAAAACCCGCCAGTGTGAAGACCCTCTTCTTCTTTTGCTGGGCTTCGCCATGGTCCTTTCCGTTTCCGCAGGAGCCATTCTCGCAGGGGTGATCACGGGGGTGTGGGTGCTGAACGGAAGCCTGAAGGAGCGATGGCTGGAAATACGCAGCAACCGTGTGGCGGTGGCCTGTCTTCTGTTCTTTGCCCTTCATGTTGTGGGAATGCTCTGGACCGAAGACCTTCGGTGGGGCCTTTACATGATCGAAAAGCAGTGGCGGCTTCTGTTTGTTCCCATACTGATCACCATGATGCGAAAGGAACGGGCAGATCACTACATCGCCGCTTTTCTGGCGGGTATGACTGTGCTTCATCTCGTGTATTACATGTACGCCCTTGAGTTCACGGGACTGAGAATACAGAGTCATGTGACCTACAATGTTCTGCTGGCGGTGGCAGCCTATCTGACTCTCTATTATATGTTTTTTAGAGAAATAAACAGAAAATACAAAGTATTATTGTTTTTTCTGTTCATTTCTTTTTCAGTCAATATGTTCATCACGATTGGAAGAGCCGGGCAACTCGCCTACTTCATAGCCATTTCACTTATTCTTTTACAATATTACAACACCAATTTAAAAAAAGGAATAATACTCGTTATTGTCATAATTCCATCACTATTTGCATCTGCATATATTATAAGCGATACATTTCGCTACAGAGCATACACTGCGGTCGATGAGATCATTAACTACGAAAGAGACAAGCCATCTAAACATGTAAATGACAGGATCACCTTTTATCTAAATACTTTGCATATAATAAAATCAAATCCAATAGCTGGAGTTGGAACTGGAGATTTTCCAGAAGAATACAGAAAAATCAATTCAAAATTTTCGCCAGGTGTTGAAGAAATTTACAATCCACACAATAACTACCTGATGGTGACTGCCAAACTTGGAATTATTGGACTGATTTTCTTTATTTACATATTTTACACACAGTTTATCCATGCAAAGAAAACCAACGACCAATATAAAAACTTAAGATTTGCACTTCTTATAATTTTTTTATTTGTAATGAATTTTGACTCTTACATGGTATCTTACTATAGCGCTGTTGTTTACGTTTATTTTACCGGTTTCCTATACAAATAAAATGTTTTTTGAGTCCCTGAAAACCGGTCCATCGCCTGCCCAACAGCGGCGAAACTTAATCTTTCTGATGATTTTGTGGCATGCAAGGGAGATCTATCCTGAGACAGCACAGGCATCCGGACATGAATGTGCCCATCAGCGCCACTGTACTCGCCAAGAACAGTGAGCGGACCATCGGCGAGTGCCTCAGGGCGCTGCGGGCGTTTGACGAGGTCATTGTGCTGGACAATGGTTCCACTGACCAAACCATGAACATCGCATCAGCTTTTCCCAATGTGACCCTTCTCGAGAGCGGCATGGAAGGTTTTGGTCCCCTCAAAAATTTTGCCGCGCGAAATGCCCGGCATGACTGGATTCTCAATGTGGACAGCGACGAGATACTGAGCGATGAGCTGGTCCGGGAAATCGCCCACTTGAAGCTGGATGAGCGTCACGCCTATTCCATGGTCCGGGAAAATTTTTTCAATGGAAGACTCATCAAGTGTTGCGGCTGGTACCCCGACCGGGTGCTGCGGCTGTACAACAAATGCCAAACCTCTTTTGAGGAGAAACTGGTCCATGAAAGCCTTCAAAAGAAGAAGGGGATCAAGATTGTTCCCCTGCGACACCCCATGCGCCACTTTTCCTATCGAAACGCTTCCGACCTTCTGGATAAAATGAAGCACTACGCCCAACTGTATGCCAGGGAGAATGCAGGGACCAAAAAATCGGGTCCCCTCAAAGCGTCCTTCCATGCCCTCTTTGCATTCGTGAGAAACTATTTTCTTCAAAGGGGCTTTCTGTATGGTTATGAAGGGCTGCTCATTTCCGTGTCCAATGCGGGAGGGGTTTTTTACAAATACATCATGCTCCATGAGGCAAACCAGGCACCGAAGAAGTGCCCCAAAGAACGGCAATGCAACAGCTCATGGAATCAGTAGGCTCCTTTTCGGCTCACGATGGAGCGGACAGTCTTGAAAATGATCTTCATGTCCAGCCAGAAAGAGTGGTTCCGAACATACCAGGTGTCCAGCTTGACCCTTTCTTCGTAGCTCTCCGTGTCGCTCCTTTCTCCTATCTGCCACAAGCCCGTGATTCCCGGCTTCATGGAGCAGTAAAGCCCCCCGTGCTCTCGGTAATGTCGGTCCAGCTCCGAGGCCACGATGGGGCGGGCTCCCACCACGCTCATGTCCCCCTTGAGCACATTGAGAAACTGAGGCAGTTCGTCCAGGCTGCTCATGCGCAAGAACCTCCCCAGAGGGGTCACTCTCGGATCATCCTTGAGTTTCTGATTTTTTTCCCACTCCTTTCGAGCCTTCGGATCCTTAGCAAGAATTTCCTTCAATTTCTGGTCAGCTCCCACGTACATGGTCCGAAACTTCAGACACTGAAAAGGCTTGCCCGTGGAGGTGATCCGCTGGTGACCGTAAAAGACGGGGCCTCCATCCTGCAGCTTGACCACAAGGGCAATGAGTGCCAAAAGGGGAAAGGAAACCACCAGGACGAGAATTGAAAAGACGATGTCAAAGTAACGCTTCCCCCGGTTATAAGGATTGAAATTGAGCAGCAGCGTCTCTCCCAATGTTTCAATGGTGGAGTTGAACAAACGAAAGAAGTAAAGATCGGGAACGAGGAAAATCTGCGCCCCCATTGTGCGGCAGCCGTTCAATATACCCAGGATTTTTTTCTCTGCGCGCATGGGAAGTGCAATGTAGATGTAATCCACCGGTGCCGACTGAAGATACCGGGAGAGTTCATCCACTTTTCCCAGAATGGGCTTGTCCGTGAGTTCAACCGGGGAATTCTCTTTGTAGTCATCAAAAAAACCCGCCACCCGAATACCTGCCCAAGGAGTGTTCTCGATCTGCTGGGCCACGCTCATCCCCAGATCTCCGGCCCCCACGATGACGGCCGTTCTCAAATCCCCGCCTCTTTTTCGAATGCTTCGCAGAATCAATCTGCTGATCAGGTGAAAAAAGAAAATGAGAAAGGGGGTGAGAATGATCCAGAGCAGCACGACCACCCTGGAATAGGCGTAGGAAACTTTGAACGCGAAAGCCAGAAACAGCAGTATGCCCACCACCGAGCCCCAGGCCTTGAGGATGACGATCAGTTCCTGATAGAGATTGCTCCCCCGCCATGACCGGTACAGCTGAAAGGAGTAAAAAACGAAATAGGACAGGACACCGGAAACGATCATGAGATATTTATAGTGATCGTAGTGTTCCACATCCACATCATACAGAAAAACGAGGAATATGAGCAAAACCGCCACGATCAGACAATCGAGACCGTGCAGTATTTTCACCATGAAAGCGCCTTTTTCTCGAAAACTGGTTTCCATGACCTCTGAACTTAAATTGAATTGTTTGCGGGACAGGACCCGCCCACTGAATGGCTCGCAGCAGGCTGACATGAAAATGCCACAAGAGAACAGAATTCAGGACAACATTCTCTGTGAGGGTTTCTGTGGCAGCTGTTTTTTCAGTGCAAAAATTTCTCTCCGGCCACCTCTGCCACGAAGGCGGCAAAATTTTTTCTGAAACGATCCGCCGAGAATCTTCGAGCGTTTTTCTTCAAAGCACTTCTCTCAAAACCCCTTTCCATGGATTCGAATTCTTCGATGGCCTCGCACAGGCTCTTCTCAGTCTGCTGGGAAAAAAACAGCCCCGTTTCCCCCTCTATCACCGTTTCGAGCGCCCCGCCGGCTCTGAATGCAATGACGGGAGTCCCCGCTGCCTGAGCTTCCAAAGGAACGATGCCAAAATCTTCCGTCCCTGGAAAAATGAGTGCCCTGGCTCCTGCATAGAGATCTTTCAGCTGATCCTGGCTCACTCCCCCAAGAAATGTGATGTTGGCTCCCGCCATTTTTCTCAGCGCCGGGTAGTCCTCTCCCGAGCCCACGACCCACAATTTTCTGCCATTCCGGTTGAATGCCTTCACTGCAATGTCTGGACGCTTGTAGCGGGTCAAGTGCCCGCAATACAAAAAATAGTCCTGCTTTTTTTCCGCAGCGGCAGCTTCAAAGAAGTCCGTGTCAACGGGAGGGTAGATGACAACCGAATCACGGCCGTAGGTGCGCTCAATCCTTTCCGCAACGAATCTCGAAATGGCCACAAAATGATCCACCGAGCGGGCGGACTTGATGTCGCAGGCTTTCAGATATGTCCTCATGGGAGGCATGATCAGCTTGACGGGAAGACTCGCCCAGGAATAGTAATCTTCGTACATGTCCCAAACATACCGCATGGGTGTGAAACAATAACAGATGTGAACAGCATGATCAGGTTTCACCACACCTTTAATAGGACCGGATTCATTGCTGACGATGAGGGAATAATCTTTCAGCTTCAACCTTCTGGAGGCAAGGGGCATGAAAGGCAAGTAGTGACTGTAGTGTTTTTGGGATCCGGGCATACTTCCGATGAAACTCTGTTTCACCCGATGATTTCTGAAAAGCCCCTCAGTGCCGATGGGGTCGTAAACATGTGTGTGGATGTGCGCCGAAGGGAAAAGGGTGCACAATTCCTTGAGCACCTTTTCCCCTCCCCGCATTTTCACAAGCCAGTAGTGCAACAGTGCAACATTCAATGAAGACTCCAAGTGTAAAAGCCATGCTCGAACTCCACCCCAATCGAGGGTGGCATGGGAGCGACCGCAAACACAGCTGAGCACTCCCTCGTTTCCTGTGATCTCAAATTACGAATGAGGTGTTCCGCGAAATTGAGCTTGGCACCTGCAAACCAGCGAGTTCCCGGTATCATGCAGGTATTGCCGAAAATGACAAAACAAGGTTCACTGCTGAGAATTCCAGCATAATTCTATATTATAGTCCCCAAATAGATGTTCCGGGGAGCGGAATGCCTTGCACAACCTCAATGAAGCATGACACCCATATTTCACACACACCAAAAGAATTCAAGAATGACGACCATTCTTGTATGAAATTCACCGGATGAAATCAAGAGGAACTCAAGAACGCTCCGAGCAACAACAAGGGATCCAATCCAATAAAATTCTTGACAAAATCCGTGCTCCTTGTTAGGAAAAAGCCCAGTTTCCAAGGAGATCGGCTTCGCTTGGATCTTGTAAAAGAGACCGAGACGGAAGGCGCGTTCCAAGCTCTCGCCAAGTCAGAGGTTTCCAAATGTTTCCGGGAACACCTCTTGACAGCAGTCGCCTGGAAATATGTTGAACACCCGCACTCAGTGAGAAATCAGAAAAAGGAGTTTGATTGATGCGCATCATCGAAAAGCTTGACGAGATGCAGCAGCAGGCTGAATCATGGCGTCGTCAGGGAAAACACGTGGCGTTGGTGCCCACAATGGGCTACCTTCACCAAGGGCACTTGGCTCTCATGAAATTCGTCCGGCCAAGGGCGGATCTGGTGGTCGCCAGCATTTTTGTGAACCCCACTCAATTTGGACCCGGTGAAGACCTGGACAAGTATCCCCGCGACACGTCACGTGATGTGAAACTCTTGGGAGATGTGGGCGTGGATGTCCTTTTCATTCCCCATGCTGAAGAAATGTACCCCGATCAGTTTCAGACCTATGTGGAGGTGAAAAAAGTCACCCAGCCCCTGTGTGGAATTTCCCGCCCCACGCACTTCCGCGGGGTCACCACTGTCGTCAGCAAATTGTTCCATCTCGTGAAGCCTCACACCGCAATTTTTGGAGAAAAGGACTTTCAGCAGCTGGTCACCATTCGGCGAATGGTGAAAGATTTGAACATGGACGTGGAGATCATGGGCCACCCCATCGTCCGGGAGGATGACGGGCTGGCTCTGAGCAGCCGCAATGTTTATCTCACGACTGAACAGCGGCGCAAAGCCCTGAGACTCAGCCAGTCCCTTGATGCGGCTGAAGATCTTGTCAAAAAGGGGGAGCGCAGCGGCAATGTGATTCTGCAAAGGGTGAGAGAGATTCTTGCAGAAGATCAGGACGAGGACGTTCGCATCGATTACGCAGAACTGCGCCAACCGGAAACTCTCGAGCAAGTGGATCATGTGGAGGGACCCACCCTGCTGGCCCTTGCGGTTTTCATCGGTTCTACTCGCCTCATCGACAATCGCGTGCTATAAATATAAATTGATCATTGAACTGTCCCGCCCAAAGAGAAACGCCGCTTTCAGGAGGAAAAAATGCAGAGATTGATGCTCAAGTCAAAACTTCACCGCGCCACCATCACCGACGCCAACCTGGAATACGAAGGAAGTTTCACCATCGATGAAGATTTGATGCGTGCAGCCGATATTCTCCCCCATGAACAGATCAGAGTCTACAACCTCAACAATGGAACAAGGTTTGAAACCTATGCCATTCCAGGGCCGCCGGGCCGGGGAGATTTCTGTCTCAACGGGGCTGCGGCGCGACTGGGGGCCAAGGGGGACCGTGTGATCATCGCCACCTACGCCCATTATGACGAAAAGGAACTCGCCCATTACCGCCCCAATGTGATCCTTCTGGACTCCCGAAACAAGCCGTATTCCAAGGAAAACCATGTGAGCGACACCGCAGCGTAAAATGGCCGAAAACAGGGGAACGATGATCCCCTATCACTTGAAGTGAGTTGACTACTTTGGCTCTGCTCAAAATCATCAAGGACAGAATTCGAAACTACTTCATTGCTGGCCTGCTCACCGTGGTGCCTCTTTCCATCACAACTTATGTGATAGCCGTGCTGCTTCAGCACGCGGATCGGGTCTTCCATCTCGTCCCCCCTCAATACCATCCCAAGGAATTCCTGCCCTTTCCCCTGCCGGGACTGGGGGCCATCATCGTTTTTTTGCTCATTGTCATGACCGGCCTTCTGGTGAAAAACTATCTGGGGGGGAAAATTGTCGACTTTGGAGAACGAATCGTCTATCAGATCCCTTTGGTGAGACCCCTTTACATGGCGGTGAAACAGCTCCTCGTGGCCGTCTTTTCGCAAAACTACAGGGGGTTCAAAAGGGTTGCGCTCATCGAGTATCCAAGAAAAGGAATTTATGTTCTCGGGTTCGTGACAGGTGTGGCATCGGGAGAGGTACAGGAAATCACCCAGGAGGTGGTGCTCAACATCTTTTTGCCCACCACCCCCAACCCCACATCGGGCTTTTATCTTCTTGTGCCCGAAAAAGATGTGATGCCTCTGCAAATGTCCGTGGAGGAAGCCTTCAAACTGGTCATATCGGGAGGACTGGTTTCCCCCGACCTCAATGGAAGGAATTCTCAAAAGAACGAAACAACCCCCTGTGGGCTCCAGCAGTCCACATGAGCCTCATGCTGGAGCCTTCAGTTTTTTTGCGAACAGTGGAAACGATGTGGTTTGGCCAGAACAGCACCTGCTTGGGCCATGGCACGAGGATTGCTCCAACCGGCCACTCAAGCGATCCGGGCATCTTGCACCTGAGAGAAGCACGGCTCAGGCTTGCCTGGTCCCATTGAGCAGGTTCCGCCAGCACCTGTCGACACAGTGACACACTTGACAGTCTTGCTCCCATCAATCCCAATTCAGTCAGGAGAAAACGCCAAAATGTCCATGCCAAACTTTCTTTTCACATCGGAATCGGTCACCGAAGGCCATCCGGACAAAGTTGCCGACCAGATATCCGACTCCATCCTCGATGCCATTCTCACCCAGGACAAATTCGCCCGGGTGGCTTGTGAAACCCTGGTCACGACGGGTCTCGCATTTGTCGCCGGGGAGATCACCACTTCTTCCTGGGCAGACATTCCCCAAATCGTTCGCGAAACCATCAGGGACATCGGGTACACCGATTCCGCCATGGGATTTGACTGGGAAACGTGCTCCGTCATCACGAGCATCGACAAGCAGTCCAGCGACATTGCCATTGGCGTCAATCCCGGCGAGGGCATGTTTGAAGAAATGGGCGCGGGGGACCAGGGGTTGATGTTTGGCTTCGCCTGCAGTGAGACTCCCGTTCTGATGCCCACTCCCATTTATTATGCCCACCGCATCACGAGAAAACTGGCCGAGGTGCGAAAGAACGGCGTGGCCGGCTTTCTGCGCCCTGATGGAAAAAGCCAGGTGACCGTCGAGTACAACAACCACAAACCCAAGCGTGTGGATGCGGTCGTGGTCGCAGCCCAGCACATTCCCACTGTCACCTACAAAACCATACGTGAAGCCATCATTGAGGAAGTGATTCAAAAGGTCATTCCCAAAGAACTCATTGACAGCAACACCAAGTTTTTCATCAATTCCACGGGCCGGTTCGTGGTGGGAGGCCCCATGGGCGACTGTGGATTGACGGGCCGCAAAATCATAGCCGACACCTATGGTGGACAGGGCAGTCACGGAGGGGGTTGTTTCTCAGGAAAAGATCCCTCGAAAGTGGACCGGACGGCTTCCTACATGGCCCGATACGTGGCAAAAAACATCGTGGCCGCAGGACTGGCTGAAAAGGCGGAAGTGCAGGTGGCCTACAGCATTGGAGTGGCCGAGCCCGTTTCATTGATGGTGGACACTTTTGGCACGGGAAAAATTCCCGCCACCCAAATCGCAGAAATTTTGCGCGAACTCTTCAGTTTCAAGCCCGCCGAGATGATCCGCCACCTCCGGCTTCTGCGTCCCGTCTATCGAAAAACATCATGCTACGGGCATTTCGGCAGAAACGACCCGGATTTCACCTGGGAAAAAACGGACATGGTGGAAGCTATTCGTGACCGGGCAGGGATCTGATTTTCTGAAACCCTGTTCAGTTTCAATCGTCCAGCTGCAGTCTCTTGTTGCTGTTCAGGCTCCAATTCATTTGCGGGTTCCACTGAGGAGGACACATGGATTTTGACATTAAGGATCGAGAACTGGCCGATAAAGGAAAACTTCGCATCGAGTGGGCGGCACAGTCCATGCCCGTTCTGAAGTCCATAAAAGATCGTTTCGCCAGGGAAAAACCCCTGAAAGGCATTCGCATGGCGGCCTGCCTTCACGTGACCACGGAAACGGCTTACCTTGCCCAAACGCTCAAAGCCGGAGGGGCCGAGTTGCGCCTTTGCGCCTCCAACCCTCTGAGCACTCAGGACGACGTGGCCGCTTCCCTCTCCATTCACGATGAGATCTCCGTCTTCGCCATCAAAGGCGAGGATAAGGAGACCTACTACGGGCACATTCATGCATCCCTTGCCCACAAACCGCAAATCACCATGGACGACGGTGCCGACCTGGTCAGTGTCCTCCATTCGGAGCGCCAGGAACTTCTTCCGGAAGTGCTCGGGGGCACGGAAGAGACCACCACAGGCGTCATCCGCCTTCGCAGCATGGCGGAAAGAGGCGTGCTGCAGTACCCCATCATCGCAGTCAACGATGCAGACACCAAGCATTTGTTCGACAACCGCTACGGCACGGGACAGAGCACGGTGGACGGCATCATTCGGGCCACCAACCGCCTTCTCGCAGGGTCTTATTTTGTGGTGAGCGGCTACGGATGGTGCGGACGGGGAGTCGCCATGAGAGCAGCGGGAATGGGGGCGAAAGTCATCATCACGGAAGTCGATCCACTTCGTGCCCTTGAAGCCGTCATGGATGGCTACCAGGTGCTTCCCATGAAGGAGGCCGCAAAGATCGCGGACTTCTTCTGCACCCTCACCGGGGACATCCATGTACTGCGCGGTGAGCACTTCGAATCCATGAAGGATGGCGCCATCATCTCCAATTCCGGTCACTTCAATGTGGAAATCGACCTGGATGCCCTGGAAAAAATGGCCGTTTCCCGCCGAACGATCCGTGAGTTCGTGGAGGAGTTTACCCTCAAAGACGGAAGAAGGGTCTATGTTCTCGGCGAGGGGCGCCTCGTCAACCTGGCCGCAGCCGAGGGGCACCCTTCCAGCGTCATGGACATGAGCTTCGCCAACCAGGCTCTTTCAGCGGAACACATGGTCAAGAATCACGAACAGCTTGAAAAGCAGGTTTACGGGGTACCCACTCATATCGACAAGGAAATCGCAAAACTCAAACTGGCAAGCATGGGAATTCTCATAGACCATCTCACTCCGGAACAGGAAAAATACCTCAATTCCTGGGAGATGGGAACCTGACCAGGCCTTGCGCCCTGGAAGCCGTGACCTGACTGTGGGGCAGGGAAACCCTGCCCCAGAATACCATGTCTCCTTGTCCGGTCCCAAGCTCCCCGCTCTTCACATGAGAGTCCCACCATGGGGGCTCCTGTGCAACACCTTTGCAGGCCAGCTCACGCCACGCTTTTCAGGGGCTGCCGGCCACACAACATCGACCACTGAACAAGACCGTTTTAAAAGCAGCGGTGACCATCACAAAAACCCCACATCATCGAAGAGACATGACAGGTATGGATTCAGGCTTCCCTTTTCTTCTTCGGACTGTTTTCCGCTCTTTCATTTACTGCGCCTGTGCGGCGGTTTTTTTTGCCCTTGCGGGGTGCAACCCCCCCGAGAAACCCCAAGTTCCCATTGAGTCAGGTTTTGAAGAAGTCACATGGGATGATTTTCCCAGCTTCACAGATGATGGGGAAAGGGAGTCTCTTCAAAGAGCCATCGAACAAAGCCTGCACTTCTACAGCAGAATACCGCCAGATCGGACGTTCTCCCTGGGAGAACTATCCATCACGGCAAACACACTGAAAGAGACCCTCGAGCTTTTTTCACAATTGCTCAATGAAGGTGCACTGGACAACGAAACTCTTGCAGAACATTTTCATGTGTACCGCAGCCGCGCAACCTCTGAGTCGGGGGAATCCCTCGTCACCGGATATTTTGAGCCCGTACTGGAAGCACGGCTCCAACCTGACTCAAGTTTTCATTATCCCCTCTACGGTTTGCCTCCTGAACTTCTCACCATTGATTTGAACTCGTTCGATGCCGAACGTTTTGAGGGGACGCGCCTGGTGGGAAGGGTGGAGGAGAATCGTGTTGTGCCCTTTTACACGCGCCAGGAAATCGACCAGAAAGAAAAAATCGCGTCCCAGGAGTGCCAAATCGCATGGATCGAGGACCCCATTGACGGTTTTTTCCTCCACGTGCAGGGATCGGGAAAGCTGCATCTGGGCCATGGCGAATATGCGCGTGTGGGCTATGCGGGAACCAACGGCCATCCTTACCGGAGCATCGGAAGATATCTCATCGATCAGGGAATTCTGGAGCGCGAGATCGTTTCCCTGCAAACCATCAGAGATCACCTGCAGACCCATCCGGAACAGAGGGATGAGGTTCTTTTCTACAATCCACGTTATATATTCTTCAGGTGGGTTGACGAAGGACCTGTCGGAGCCATCAACGTGGTCCTCACCCCCGGCCGTTCCGTGGCCACAGACCCTCAAATGCATCCTCAAGGCGCTGTGGGCTTTCTGGAGACCCAGCAGCCCCTTGTGAATGAAGCGGGAAACCTGCTTGGGTGGAAACCCCTGCGCCGATGGGTCGTCAATCAGGACACGGGAGGAGCCATTAAAGGCGTGGGCCGGACGGATCTGTTTTTTGGCAGCGGAAAAGCCGCCGAAGGCTTGGCAGGCAACATGAAAAGCCCCGGAAGGATCTATTTTCTGGTGAAAAGGTGAAAACGGTCGATGCCAGCCGTGCCCGCCCTTCCGAAATATGGATCGTGGCCGCACAAAATGTGCAGGGTTGACGAAAAAGCGGCGCTCCCGATTCAAAGGAACCCCCAAAGAAGGCAATGTCATGTTTTGGGGGTTTCCGCTTTTTCGGCCATGGCATTGAAAAGAATCCTCATTTCATCGAAACAGCGGCAAAGAGCCATGGCTGCATGGCCAAGACTCTCTTGAGACGCCGGCCCATCCTCTGCACAAACCTCACTCAGAAGAGCCTGCTGCGCGAGACGGAAATTGTTTGTGGTCATTTCACTTCGAATCCTCAGCTGGACGCGCGCCTGCTGGGGATCAAAATCTTTGAGGAATGATTCCAGTTCAGTGCTTTTTTGATGATACTCATGAGCAAGCTGGCTTAGCACTTGCAAGTGATCTTTGTGCAATTCTTTCATCACAAAATATGCTCCGGAGTTAAAGTTTGACGTCAGTATGAGCTCAATTGTTCTTGCCTGGCTCATGAATTCACGAAAAGCGTGGATCCAAACCCTCACCTCGCTCACATGTTCAGGTCGGACAAAATCCTGCACATCAATGATTCAGATGATGCTACAAAGCTCATGAAAACTCAAACAAAGGCAGAATGTAAGGTCAATTTCGCTTCGAAAGCTTCAAGTAATGAAAACCTTTTGAATTGTCAAATAAATTGCCTTCCAGTGATTTTCTGCGCTCAATGACTCCCGTGTTCTGCTGAAATTCTCAAAACGGCACAGTGTTTTTTTGTCTTGCACAGCGAGTTATGATTTTATAGACAGATTATTTCGGCTTCAAATCACCGGTGTCAAAGTCATTCGGTGAACAGTCCCGAAAAAAAACAGAAGGAAAGTATGAAGAGAGTCGAAGAATCGCTTCATCCCGGTCTTCCTCCCTTTCCTTTCAACATACACTGGTTACGACTTCAGGAAGGTGGTTTCAGTGTTCGTCAAACTTCTAAACATCGTGCTTGCCGAAAGCATCAAAATTCCGACGGAGGGCCTATCACCTCTCCTCGAGAAAAAAATCCATGAGCGTCTCGTTTTCACCAATCCTGACTACGAAGCGCGTCACAACAGAGGGGATTGGATTGGCAGCATTCCCCCGCAAATCAACTGCATTCGACAAAGGGGCAGATATTATCATCTGCCCAGGGGCTTTTTGGAGCAGTTTCTCGAGTTGTGCAAAAAACACAACCAGCCTTATCGGCTCATAGACAAGCGCACCACCCTGCCAGCCACTTACATTGAGTTCCATGGTGAACTCAAGGGCTACCAGCAGGAAGCTGCTGAAAATATCATGGAAAAGGATTTTTGCACCCTTGTGGGAGGGCATAAAAGCGGAAAGACAGTCATTGCTCTTTACACCATCGCCCAGCGAAAACAGCCGACGCTCATTTTAGTGCCAAGGCTTGACCTGTTTCAGAACTGGCTCACCAAAATCGAAGGTTTCCTCCAGATTCCCAGTTCAGAGGTGGGCATTTTCGCCAGTGGAGAGCATCGCATTGGAAACCAGATCACCATCGCCCACACGGGGGAAGCTTCCAAGTTCTGGCGAAAACTCACGGACCGGTTCGGCTACCTGGTGCTCGATGAATGCCAGCGATGTCCTTCAAAAGTTTTCACCCACCTCATTCCCAATTTCAAAACGCCGTACATGCTGGGTCTTTCCAACTCAGCGCAGCGCAAGGACCGTCTTTCCCGTCTCATGTTCTATTATGTGGGAGACCTCATTTACACCATCAACGACAAGGATGCCCGCGAGGGAAGAGGCATCATAAGGGCCAACATCATCACACGCCAGACGGATTTTGACTATCCTTACACCTCGAGGGCCGACTACACACCCATGCTCACGGCACTGCGCCAGGACGAGGAGAGAGCCACGCTCATCGCGCAAGACATCGGCCAGGAAATCCACGCTGGAACGGGTCCACTGATCGTGCTTTCCAACACCAATGGAGACCACAAACTGTATGATGAACTCAAAAAACGTGGCATTGCCACCACCAGGGTGGGTCAGGAAACAGCGCAAGCTCCCTTGAACCCGACACAGGACGACGAAGACAAATCCGGGTGCCATCGTCCCCTGGATTTGGACACCCCCATGGCCATTTTCACCACGGCGGAAGAATTGATCACCCATGCCCATATGCTCACAGCCAGCGTGCTGGTGCTGGCCGAACCCGTTTATTTCAAGCAAAAACTGGCTCAGGCAATCCACGCTTTGCACAGGAACGGAAACGGTGAAAGCTCCCGGCTGAAAATTTACGACTATGTGGACAGCCGCGTTGGCCTTTTGGAGAATTACTTTAAAATGCGAAGCTACAATTACGGAGTTCACCCTGACCTGCTGCTCAACTCCAGCAAAAATTAGAGCGCCTGCAAGGAAAAGCTGTTCTTTGTTTTTCTGGCATTTTGGGTTCTTTCTTTGTGACGCGAGCCACCCCCACTGACATAGGTCTTCTGAAAGAATTTCTGCGTAAATCGCTCAGAGCATGGGGATATGAAAAAACCTTATGTGGCCCTGGCCCCCTTCCTCTCGGGCTGCCCATCGGTGACAACCCTTGGTGTTCGCCCCTCATTGATGGATTATCCTTTTGAAGAGCTGGAACTTTTGCGATCGGCAAAAGTGGTTTTTTTCCCTTCCATTCTTTATGCAAGGATTTTTCACAGTGCGGGCATTCCCACATTTCCGACCTTCACCTGCCACATGTACCGAAGTTCAACCCTGCACCAGGCCATGCTTTTGAAGATGACCGGTCTTCCTCATCCCAACACCAAAATCTATTATGGAAAAAACCGGAACGCTCAGGTGCTCAGGGATTTTTCATTACCCTTCACTGTTCTGCCCCCTTTCGGCAAAACTTCACACCTGCGTCATGAAATCAGCTCCCTTGAAGAATTTGAGGCCTGTTTTAGAAAATGGAACCCTCTGGTTGTTCAGGAGTCCAGTCCATGGGAAAAAAAACTGAGCCTGTCGTGCATCAATTTCCAGGTCATCGGGGGCTCACTTGAAAGCCTCGGCTCCTCAACGGCCACTTCTCTGGACACACATCTTCTGAAAGACGCATCTTTGTCTCACCCGATCTCGCTCACACACAGACTTCTCAAAGCAGGAGACCTGGACGATATCCGCGTGGAGTGGATTGAGCACGGAGGCGTTTGGCGGCTGCTTTTTCTCCAGCGACCCACCAATGAAATCCCTTCAACGGGCAAACCCCTCAACCGATTCGCTCATATTTGTGAGCAAATCGTGCAGGGAAACATCTCCGGAAATCCCGTGAAAGGATGACGCCAGGGATTATTTCTTCAAGGGGCCGGATTTTCTCCGACTCCGGGCAGCCCCTTCCATTGGTGAAAAAAAATATGGATCAGCTGGTATAATGCTCTGAAATGGTGCATTCTGACGCCGGGCATATCGTCTGCAAGGAACCTCGTTCGACCATGGACGGAACCATGGGGGGTTAACACCCAAAAGGAACCCTTATGAATTCACTGAAAAAGTATATTTTTCAAAGCTTTTTTCTTCTTCTGATGACCTTGTTTTCGTTCCCTGCCTGGAGTGCCGGTCTTCACTCTCAGGTCCCCACCCTGTCCTCTGAGGCGGCCAGGCATGTGCACCGCATCATGGCTTCCGAGCCAAGCGACCTTTTCGTCACCCTCAACAATGGCCTCACCCTGCTCGTTCATCCCATGCCAGGCAGCCAGGTGGTTTCCACGCAGGTCTTTGTGCGTGCAGGTTCCATTCATGAAGGGCAACACCTGGGAGCCGGCCTGTCCCACTACCTTGAACACGTGGTTTCCGGGGGGACGACCACATCATTCACGGAAGATGAAGCCACAGAAACCCTGGAACGCATCGGCGGACAAACCAACGCATACACCTCCTATGACCGGACGGTGTATTACATCAACACTGCATCTCAGCACTGGAAGGATGCTCTGGGGCTTTTGCTGGCTTATGTTTCTGATTCGACCCTGGAGCCAGCTGAAATACTCAGAGAAAGATCCGTTATTCAGCAGGAAATGAAAATGGGAGAGAACTCTCCCTCCAGAGAACTGTGGAAGCTCTTTGCCAAGACAGCCTACCGGGAACACCCCGTCAGAAAGCCCATCATTGGTTACGAGGAGATTTTTGTAAAAAAAGAACGAGATGCGCTGTTCCAATACTACCAAGAGCGTTATCGACCGGACAATATGGTGGTGGTGGTCGCCGGAGCGGTGAATCCCGAAGAGGTGGTGAAATTCGCGGGCCAAAAGACCAGCCATTTCCAGAGGCAAGCCGCGCCCCCCATGGCGCTTCCTTCGGAACCGCCTCAGTTGAGCACACGATGGCAGGAGAGAGAACTTCCTTTTGCGCGGCTGACTCAAGCGATGGTTGGCTTTCCCTCAGTGGCCCTGCACCACCCGGACCTTTATGCCCTGGACGTGGTTGCTCTCCTTCTGGGCCAGGGCCGGAGCAGCAGACTTTACAGCCGATTGAAAGATGAAGAAAACCGTGTTTTGAGCGTGAGCGCATCCAACTGGACGCCCTCTTACACGGAAGGCCAGTTTCTCATATCCCTCTCCCTTGCCCCCCGCCATTGGCCGGCGGTTCTCGAATCCATCGGAGACGAAATTGAGCAGCTCAAAAGAGAGCTCGTTTCCCAAGAGGAGCTGGAAAAGGCGAAAAAACAGGCCAAGGCAAGACACGTTTTTGGCCAGGAAACCGCTTCCAACCGCGCATCTTCCCTCGCTTCATCCTTCCATGACACGGGAACCCCCTATTTCGACATCCTTTACCTGGAAAATATCAGCAGGGTCACAGCAGAACAAGTGAGGGATGCGTCCAGAACCTACCTGAACATGGACCGTATGAATGTGGCGGTGGTCCACCCATCGGCGAAAAGCGATGAAGTGGAAGGGGCTTCCCCGGAGCATGGGGCTGAGATCCCGGAGCCAACGGAACCGACTTTGAAGGAAATGCCCAATGGGCTGAAAGTGCTTTTCAAGGAGGATCCGTCCCTTCCCATGGTCACTCTGCAGCTTTACGGGCTTGGAGGCCTTTACATGGAACATGAGAAGCCTCCCGGAATTGCTGCATTCACCGGTTCACTGCTCACAGCGGGGACTGAAAACCGGACCAAGATGGACATCGCCCGCTCCATCGAAGAAATTGGGGGCCGCATTGTGAGCCGTTCTGACAACAACACTTACCGTGTTTCCGTAAAGGTGCTCAAAGAAGACCTTGAACTGGCCCTCGACGTTCTTGCAGATGTGGTGCGAAACCCCACCTTTCCCCAGGAAGAGATTGACAAGCTGAGGGAGGAAACCCTCCTGGCCCTTGAAACTCTGGACGCCAATTGGCAGGTGGAAGTCTTGAGGCTTTTCAGAAAAAACTTTTTTGACCAGTCACCTTACCAAAACCACAGACTGGGAACCCCCCGATCCATCAAATCCATCACCCGGGATGAAGTCGTCGATTTCTACCAGCTCATGGTTAACCCAAAGCGCTCCGTGCTCGCGGTTTACGGAGATCTGGATGGGGAGAAAACACGAAGGCTCATCGAGGACAAGTTTTCACACTGGGAAGGTCATGACCTGCCACTGCCTTCCTATCCCAGGGAAACAAGTAACATTCTGGAAAACCAGGTGATAGAAACACACAATGACAAATCGGCAGCGGCCCTTTTCATCGGCACCAACGGGTTGAACGTTCGCCACGAATCGCAGCCTGTGCTGGACGTTCTGAATACGGTTCTATCGGGAACGGGCTACCCGGGCGGTCGTCTATTCAGGGGATTGCGGGGTGGAGAGGAAGATTTGGTCTATGTGGTGGGTGCATTTCCATTTTATGGAAAAGACGCGGGCTTTTACGGAGTCCTGACCCAGACAACCCTGGGCAACCTTGATCGCGTCCAGAAAATCATCCTCGAAAACCTGGAAAAACTGGGAGAAGAACTCATATCGGAGGAGGAACTGGAGAAAACCCAAAACCTCCTCATCGCCAGAAGGCACCTGAATCTGGAAAGCCTGGATGCGAGGGCTCAAAGTGCGGCCGTGAACGAAGTTCTGGGCCTGGGGTGGGAGCATGACATGCGATATCCCCAAATGGTTCGCCGCGTGACAGCGGAGCAGATTCGAGATCTGGCCAAAGAGCTTTTCGAACACACTTTGGTGGTGCGAACCATACCGGAAAATCCCGTTGAAGTCCTGGAGATTCTGCCTCCCATGGACGACATTCACACGCCGGGATGAATGAACCGCATTTCACGATGAATTGAAAAAAACGCCTGGCACAAGCTCTCACGTTCTTTCAGAAAGGCAATAATACTCTCTCTCGTTGAAAACATAGCGTTTCAGGAAGGCATCCCTGCACAGCCGGCTGAGGACTCTGTGGAGATCCGGACGGTGCGCACCCAGTGAAGCTGCCATCTCGGGCAGTGTGCAGGGGCGCCTCATGAGAAGACCCAGAACCCGCCGTTCCAGATTTTCATCCCCCCCTCCCTCGCGACATCCCTCAAAAGTCCCAATGACATCCGTTCTTCCCCGGGGAAAGAAACCAGCCACACGCGCCATCTGATGAGCGTTCAAACCCCTCGTTTTTTCCCGGGCAGGAGGGCGCACGACGGTGTTGAGTTCGATTTTGTCGGGGCCGATTCGCTTCACCAGGTGGCTGATTTTCTCCAGCTCCTCCGGATGATCGTTGACGTTCGCCACCAGAAGGATCTCCAGATGAAGGCTTCCGGGATATTCTTCCCTCAAACGCTCAATGCCCTCGATGATGAGGGACAGGTCAAGGTCAGGGTGGGGACGGTTGACACGGCGGAAAACATCCTCACTGGCCGCATCGAGCGAGGGCACGATGCGGTCTGCGGCCAGAAGCCCCCTGCGAACTTCCGGCTTCCACAACAGGGAGCCGTTGGTGAGAACCACCAGAGGCAGGGACGGGAATTTTTCCTTTATGGCGAGGACCAAGGGGCCCAGATCCCTGTAGAGGGTGGGTTCTCCTGCACTGGAAAAGGTGAGCGCGTCCGCACCATCAGGATGCAGATCAAAAAAATTCTCCAGTTCCTCCAGCACCTGCCTTATGGAAATGCCGCATTGCTGTTCAAGGGTGAGATTTGTCGTCCGTCCCGATTCACAGTAGATACAGTCGTAAGTGCAGGTTTTTGGGGGAATGACGTCGATGCCAAGAGAACGGCCAAGCCTCCTGGACGGAACGGGACCAAAAATCGTTTTCATGATTCTTATGCTCTCGAGAAAATTCAGAGAGAATTGCACGTGGGAGAGAAAAAGACAGCCAAATGAAACGGAACGCTTCTCGTAAGCCTTTGAAAGAAAATCACTTGCACTGCAAAAAACGGGAGCTGATGGCTTTATTCCTCCCCTCCCCCATTTTCATCCAGACATTTTCCCATCATGACATGATTCATCTTTTTCAGGTAAACTTCGCACTCAGAACACGTATTGCCTTTTTCTTTGCAGGCGCTGGGCACCAGGTCCCAGCAGGGCACGGGAAAGTTCAAAATAGCGGGACATTCCTTACGCACCTCTTCACCACAGTCCCGAATGCTCCAACAGGGGGCAATGGTCAAAAGCTTCTTGATTCCAGCAATGTTGAGCCCCTCATCGGTGAGAAGCTTTCTCAGACACCTGAGCCATTGAAGGTCATTGTTGGAATAGAAGCGCTTTCCGCCTCTCCGGGCAGGTTTGATGAGACCCTCCTGCTCATAAATCCTCAAGGTTCTGGGATGAATACTCAGCAACTCGGCAACAATTCCAATGGGATAAAGGGCTTTTTGGTTTCTAGCATCCATGCAATGATCTCCTAAGCAACAATATCACAAGGTCAATTAAAAGGTAAAAAATTATAAAACCTGCACCCTGAAGTGTCAACTTTTTTCCTCCGACCCCACAAAGCGCTTTACCCTTGCCAATGTCCTCGGCGATAAAGTAACCTTTGTACCACGCTGAACCCGGAGCAAAAACCCCGCTGCGAGGGGATCCCCCATCCCCCCATGTCAGAGGCTTCCGGCCAACCCCTTGATAAAGGAAGCGCCTTTTTGCTGGTGCTGCAAAAAACGAAAGAATCCATGAAAGGGAAGGCCAGCACTGCCCGGCAGATGATTCCGGCTTTCCAAGACGCATCTTTATGAATTCATAAGAAAAGAGCGCAGCTGTTCACAAGGAGAAAAAGTGCATGCGAAGTGACCTGATGAAAAAAGGCATCGAAAAAGCCCCCCACCGTTCACTTTTCAAAGCCATGGGCTACACGCAGGACGAACTGGAAAGGCCTCTCATCGGCATTGCCAATTCGGCCAACGAAATCATTCCAGGGCACATCCACCTGGACAAGATTTCGGAAGCGGTCAAGGCGGGCATAAGAATTTCAGGAGGAACTCCCATAGAATTCAGCACCATCGGCGTTTGCGACGGAATCGCCATGAATCATCCCGGAATGCGGTATTCACTGGCAAGCCGCGAACTCATCGCTGACTCCGTGGAAATCATGGCCATGGCACATCCTTTCGACGGCCTCGTGCTGATTCCCAACTGTGACAAGGTCATTCCTGGAATGCTCATGGCCGCCATGCGCCTCAACATTCCCGCCGTGCTCATCAGCGGTGGACCCATGCTGGCAGGCCGCCGAAACAAAGAAGCTGTGGACCTCATTTCAGTGTTTGAAGGCGTTGGGGCCTGCAAAGCCGGTCAGATGTCCCGGGAAGAACTTCAGGAACTGGAAGAATGCGCCTGTCCCGGCTGTGGTTCCTGTGCGGGAATGTTCACCGCCAATTCCATGAATTGTCTCGCGGAAGCTCTGGGGCTGGCATTGCCCGGCAACGGCACCATTCCCGCGGTCAGCGCGGCCCGCATTCGCCTGGCCAAAGTGGCTGGCATGAAAGTCATGGAATTGGTGGCTCTGGACTCCCGGCCCAGTGACATAGCCACGGCCATGGCTTTTGAAAATGCCATGGCCGTGGACATGGCACTGGGGTGCTCCACCAACACCGTTTTGCATGTGCCCGCCATCGCCCATGAAGCAGGCATCGGACTCAACCTCGATCTTTTCAACGTGATCAGTGCCCGGACACCTCACCTGTGCAGCATGCGGCCCGGTGGCACCCATTATATGGAAGACCTGCACTCAGCAGGGGGCGTCCAAGCAGTCATGAAGGAGCTTTCCACGAAAGACCTGATCCATCTGGATGCCATGACCGTCACGGGCAAATCAGTGGGAGGCAATCTCGCCACTGCCAGGGTGCTGGACGAAGAAGTGATTCGCTCCGTGGAAAATCCCTACCATGAGGAGGGAGGCATCGCCATTCTATACGGAAACCTTGCACCGGAGGGGGCCGTGGTGAAGCAGTCTGCAGTGGCTCCCGAGATGTTGCAGAGAAAAGGCAGGGCACGTGTGTTTGAAAGCGAAACGGAAGCAGCGGAAGCCATTCTCGACTCCGCAATCAAGCCGGGTGACATTGTGGTGATCCGCTATGAAGGACCCAAGGGTGGACCCGGAATGCAGGAAATGCTGACCCCCACCGCAGCCATCATGGGAATGGGACTTGGCAGGGATGTGGCACTCATCACCGACGGGCGATTCAGTGGCGGCACTCAGGGAGCTGCCATCGGACACATTTCCCCTGAAGGCGCAGTGGGGGGACCCATTTGTCTCGTGCAGGAGGGTGACGAAATAGTTGTGGACATACCCAACAAAAAACTCCAGCTCCTGGTGGATGAATCAACCCTGGCCCAAAGGAAAAGCGAGTGGAGTCCACCGGAACCGAGAATCAAAAGGGGCTACCTTGCCCGATATGCGCACCTGGTGACCTCGGGGGCTAAAGGCGCCGTGCTCAGTGATGGACCAGCTCAGGGAAACAACCCATAAAGAGGCGGTGCCATGTGATGGCCCATGAGTTCCGGGAAAAAGACAGAAACTCCCTTGAAGCCTGGTATCAAAAGGAGCCTGGCCGAACGGCAGCAGCCATCGAAAAGTTTTTGCTGCAGCAGGTCTGGTCTCCTGTTGCACCCCAGCGAATTCTTGAAGTGGGTTGCGGAACGGGCCATTTTCTCGGGTGGTTCGCACAGCAGGGTCATAAGGCAACAGGCCTGGAGCCCTCCTCATTCTGCTTGGCCAGTGCCAGAAAGCGGCTGCCCCAAAAGATTCAACTGAACCAGGGATTTGCAGAAAACCTGCCCTACGAAGACAACGAATTTGACACGGTGGCGCTCATCACGACCCTCGAATTCACCGACGACCCCCTGATGGCCCTGGAGGAGGCCTGCCGCGTAGCGAGAAGACATGTGCTGCTGGGAGCACTGAACAAGTTTTCAATCATCGCTTTGCAGCGTTACTGGACACAATTGTGGCATGAAACGGTCTACAGCAGAGCCAGGTTCTTCAGCGTGTGGGAACTGAAGGGGATGGTTTTTCAGGCCCTGTCAGGACCTGTCACCACCAAATGGAAAACATCCCTCACTTTTCCCCTCAGGTTTCTGCGCCACACTCACTGCATAGAAAAGTCTTCCTGTTTCACATGGCATCCTTTCGGACATTTCATCGCCATGAGAATTGACCTTCAGTACCCCATGCAAACAGCTCAAAATCCCGTTTTTTCCCAGATCCCCTCCAAAGTGAAAGGCGCCCACTGTTCCTCCTGCCAACAGGCAGGAGAATGGCTTTCGGTGCGCGAAAAAGCAGCGTTGCCATTTGCCGGAAAGCGTCCCCTTCCTGAAAGAGAAATGTGCCCATGATGCATTCTCCATGAGCCTCACCCGTTTCTCGTTCCCTGTCGCGGCATCACCTGATAAAGGGCAATGTTTTGATTTTTGCTTCCCTTTCCTTCCGTGGAAAGTCGGGGAAAGACCCCTTTTGATTTTGGAAGCGCACGGACATTCATGTTATTTTAAAATCATTGGCACCTCATGTTTCAAACTGGAATTCTACCCATGATTCCTGCTTGTTGACCATCGGCCTGAAAAGCCATCGATTCCAGTTTATTGCCTTTGTGCAATCCAGACAATGCAACCCGGTCTTCCACAAGGAGGGAGTTGTGAAAGAAGCCATTCTCTACAAGAAGCTGGACGAGAAACGGGTCACGTGCTTCCTTTGCTCACACCATTGCCTCATCGATTCCGGCAAGCGAGGGTTTTGCGGTGTTCGGGAAAACCAAAACGGCACGCTCATGGCCCTGGCTTACGGTCGGCTCATCGCCCAGCACGTGGACCCCATCGAAAAAAAACCATTGTTTCACTTTTTGCCGGGCACGAGCAGCTATTCCATTGCCACGGTGGGTTGCAATTTCAGCTGTCTTTTTTGTCAGAACGCGGACATTGCCCAGGCACCCAGGGTCCGCCAGGCCATCTTTGGAGAATCCGCCACTCCCCAAAGGGTTGTGGACAATGCAAAAGGTGCAGGCTGCCGAAGCATCGCCTACACCTATACGGAGCCGACCATTTTCATGGAGTTTGCCCTCGAGACAGCCCGGATAGCCCATGAACACAGCATCAGGAATGTGTTCGTGACCAATGGCTACATGACGGAAAAGGGCTTGGAAACCATTTCCCCATACCTGGACGCCGCCAATGTTGACCTCAAGTCATTTGATGACAGCTTTTACAGGGAACAATGCGGTGCCCGCCTGTCACCTGTTTTGAAAACCCTTGAAAGAATGAAGGAAAAGGGCATATGGCTCGAGGTGACCACTTTGATCATTCCGGGACTCAACGATGATCCGGAAAGAATCAAGGCCCTCGCTGCCTTTTTGGTGTCCCTGAGCCCTGATATTCCCTGG
>Ga0207421_10001876_pt1 | contig 26706 bp, 27 predicted proteins | sample SodLakKL_010_SED_4_FD_187542 | JGI IMG/M metagenome (GOLD analysis project Ga0207421, IMG submission 187542) | Alkaline sediment microbial communities from Lake Tanatar, Kulunda Steppe, Russia - 8KL_010_SED (SPAdes) (version 2) | ecosystem: Environmental > Aquatic > Non-marine Saline and... | reverse complement strand
ATAACCTGCAAATAGACTGGTTCGGTAGTGAGGACGACTCGGACATGACTCATGAATGGAACCGGAAGCTCCGTCCTTCAGGGAGGAGAGGAGGTCACATCTATATCCAATATTTTGATGATCAGAACGATGAGACCTCCTAATAGAAATATACCGCCGCAAAAATTTATCGCTAAGATGATACCGTGTTCGGCCAAAGTTTCTTCTGGATATATCCTATCGATATCCTCCTCTCTATCCCTGAAGCTGGTCAACATGGTGTAACCTGTGAATAGTAAAAGTGAACCTATGACGATCAAGGTGAAGCCGACTTTCAGATATCTTTTCATGTTAGATCACATATTCATATGAACCTAGGGGTGTTATCTTTGTAATCTCTGTATTCACTTGGATCCTCCAATTCCTTTTCGAGTTCGAGTTCTTCATCTTTTGTTAGCTGATAATAAAAGTATATCAGGACCGGGAGCATGAGCATTGTAAGCAGAGAGGGCCAGTGTATGAACCATCCGACCGATATCAAGATGATGCCTAAATACTGTGGATGCCTTGAGTATTTATAAATCCCGCTGACCACGAGATCTTTTTCTTCGCTTCTTCTGTACAGGGTAGTCCAACCCAGGATAACTGTCAGCATACCAGCGATGCTGATAAAAGCTCCGACCAATTTCCAGAAAGTCATCAACAAAGTTTGGCCCAAGAGGGTTATTGTGAAAATTGGGTCCTGTGCGGGAGGTGTCCCTCCTGAAGATAAGACAGATGAAGTCATGTATATAGTCAAAGGTACTCCGTACATCTCTATGAAAAGTGATACGATGAAAGCCGTATAGATACCCATCGATTTCCAGTTGATCCTTTTTCTAAAATTCAAAGGTAATAGAAATATCAAAAACAGAAAGATATTCAATAATACTATATCCCACCTGTTCTGGACGATCATCGATCGTACATCTCCGATTATGAACCATCTGGCGTGCTGCAGGAAGGACGGGATGCTGATCAAGACGGCTATGAACGATATCACTAAAACGATCTCCCTCTTTCCCATATATCATATAATCTTTTATCGAACTATAATAAGTTGTTGTCGATCATGTATCCAAGCTCATATTTTGAGTCCAAAGATGTTTTAGGTAACAAATGGCAAAATATTTATATCCGTCTTACTTCGAGTTCTTTGCGGAGAAGCCCGATGTCTAAAAAAAGTGGCGATCCAGATAAATGGTATGAATTCGGCTTGAAATTCTTCCTAGGTTTAGACACTGATGGGTTGAGAGGAACGATCGATAAGGACATTTTTAATACTTACTTCGATCCTATAATATGTACCATATCGGATCTACTACCAGTTCTCAATATCAAGAATAGATGATATAGGCTTGAAATAGGAAGGGATATAATATGAGTAAAAAGGAAAAAGAGGAAAAGAGTACCGATCAGAGGTGCTATCCGGTAGAAACAAAGAATAAGGAAGGTAGTGTGTGCGTTATAACTGAAAGGTGCAAGGGGTGTGAATTCTGTATGGACTTCTGCCCTGTAGGTGCACTGCAGCGGTCTGAAAAAACTACTGAGAAAGGTTACCATCCACCAGAGATGACGGAAGGATGTGTACTCTGCGGTAAGTGTGAAAAGATATGTCCGGAGTTCGCTGTCCATATCAGAGAAAAGGGTGTAGAAGACGAAAGTGATGAAGATGAAGAGGATGAAAAAGAAGAAAGAGGTGAGTGGATATGATGGAACCAGGAACATATTTTATGGAGGGTAATACGGCCTGTGCAGAGGGCGCGATAGCTGCCGGTTGTAGATTCTTCGCGGGTTATCCGATCACACCCGCGTCGGAGATATTGGAAAGGATAACTGAGAGGTTCCCCGAAGTTCACGGAAGTTACCTGCAGATGGAAGATGAATTGGCCAGTATCGCAACTGTACTTGGAGCTTCCTGGGCTGGAAAAAAATCAATGACAGCTACTTCAGGACCCGGCTTCAGTCTGATGATGGAGAACTATGGCTTGGGTCTCATGACAGAAACGCCCTGCGTTATAGTAAACGTTATGAGAGGCGGACCATCGACCGGTCTACCTACGATGGTAGCACAGGGTGATGTGAACCAGACCAGGTGGGGAACTCACGGAGATGTTGGCGTGGTCGTTTACGCGCCGTCTTCACCGCAGGAGCTGTTCGATTATACTATCAAAGCTTTCAATACTGCTGAAAAATACAGGCTTCCCGTAGTGGTCCTATCTGACGAGATGGTCTCCCACATGACCGAGAAGGTAGAGGTACCCCCAGAAGATGAGATAGAGATAGTCAACAGGAAGAAACCTAAAGATGATCCCGAAGGCCATCTACCTTTCCGTCCGGACGACGATCTCGTACCTCCGATGGCCAACGCCGGCGACGGCTACGGCGTACACGTTACCGGACTCACTCACGACGAAAAGGGGCATCCTTCTATCGATGAAAAAACACAAAACATGTTGGTCCCCAGATTGATAGACAAGATAAGGAAGAACGTCGACGACATATTAGAATACGACGAGTATAAGATAGATGATGCGGAAAGGGTCATAGTGGCCTATGGTAGCGTATCGAGAGCAGCGATCGAAGCGGTCGATATGGCTAGAGAGAAAGGTTACAAAGTCGGCATGTTGAGACCTAAGACGATATGGCCTTTCCCAGAAGAGAGGATCTACGATCTAGCTAGAGAAGGTGTAGATGATTTCTTGGTCGCGGAGATAAACTTCGGCCAGATCGTTTACGAAGTCGAAAGATGTACCGGCGGCGCAGCTCAAACCTATCTCGCACCGAGGATGGGTGGAAATATCCATACTCCAGATGAGATCGTAGATAGGATAGAAGCGATCGATCGTGGAGAGATTCCGTCTTTCAAGGAGTGATAAATATGAGTATAAGAAAAAGTAGGGATTGGTTTTCCCCGGATTATCAGGAACAGGACACGGATGAAGGAGTAGGTTATGGACTTCATCCGCTCGATGAATATCTGAGAGAAGACAGGATACCTCACATATGGTGTCCCGGCTGTGGTTTAGGTGTTATACTGAATGCATATCTGAGGGCTCTCAAGGATTCCGATATACCACCTGAAGAGACCGCTGTGGTTTCAGGTATAGGCTGCAGTGGTAGAGCCGCAGGATATGTCGACGTGGACTCGTTCCATGTCACGCACGGTAGAGCCATACCCTTCGCTACTGGATTGAAAGTAGGTAACAGAGATCTAAAGACTACAGTTTTCAGCGGTGACGGTGATCTTTTCGCCATTGGTGGAAATCATTTCATCCATGCAGCTAGAAGGAACGTCGACTTCAACGTGATCTGCGTAAATAACTTCAATTATGGGATGACTGGAGGCCAAGCAGGTCCTACCACACCTACCGATGCCAAAACATCAACGACTCCATGGGGCGGATTCGAACAGCCGTTCAATCTTCCAGCTGTTGCTGCGGGAGCCGGAGCTGTTTATGTCGCAAGGTGGACTACTTATCATGTCGAGGAACTCATCGATTCGTTAGAGGAAGCGCTCGAAAAGGACGGATTCTGCTTCATCGAAGTGATGTCTCCATGTCCGACCGGCTACGGTAAAAAGGTAGGACTGAAGACCGGTAAGAAGACGATGAAACATTTCAAGGAGAACAGCGAGAAAAACCCTGATGCAGATCCCAGTGAAGTCGCTCTGCATCCGGAAGATCCCGATTCAAAGATAGTTGTTGGCAAATTCGTTGACAGAGACGCTCCTACCTATCAAGACGAGCGAGGGAAAGTATTCGGGCAGGCTAGAGAAGAGATGGGGGTGGAATAGATGAGAAAAGAGATAAGATTCTCCGGATTCGGTGGACAAGGTGTCATCTTGATGGGACATATCTTGGGTGAAGCTGCGGTTCTAGACGGAAAGGACGCTACCTTGACCAAGAGCTATGGGCCAGAAGCTAGAGGCGGTGCCTGCAGCACCGACATAATAATCAGCGACGATAGGGTGAACTATCCTCAAGTGAGAGACCCAGATGTTCTCATATCGATGTCTCAAGAGTCTTTAGAAACTTATATCCCCGCGCTGGGTGAAGAAGGCATCCTGATGATAGATACCAGTCTGGTTGAATCATCTAGAGAAGGAAACGTTGGCCTACCCGCCACCGAGATAGCTGAGGAAAAGATAGGTATCAAGCAGGTAGCGAACATAGTGATGTTGGGCTATTTCACGGCCATGACTGAATTCGTAACTAAAGATTCGATGAAAGAAGCTATAGAGGACCTGGTACCAGAAGGCACTGAAGAAAAGAACCTTGAGGCATTCGAATCAGGTTACGAAAGGGGCCAAGAGGACAAGTAGGACAACTTATTTTTAAAAACTTTTACTTTTATTATCTTTTACTTTGTGATGACTGGACCAGTTCGTATATTTCTCCCTTCGATAGAGGATCGATCTCTATCATCTCGTCATAGTGGGAGTAAAAAACGTACGTCCTGACTTCTTTATCTTTATGTATATCTTTTATAGCGTTATGGTATATACTCAGCTGTTTTCTATATTCATCCAACGCATCTTTTTTCCTATCGGTCTTGTAGTCTATGATATCTACGCTCCTTTCTTCCAAGTGTAATAGGTCTATGATCCCCTCGAAGAGCAGTTTTCTTTTTTTCTTTAAAGGCAAAAGACAATTGATCTCAGTGATCTTTTCACCTTCGAGTTCGTCGATCAATCGTTTTATGTTTACCTCGTCATCATTATCCGGTGACCTGATATCTTTTCCTTCAATATACCTCTCGGCAAAATCGTGGACTTTAGTACCGTATTCTGGACCCGGACCTATCTCACCGTTTTCAAAGACGTTCTCATCTATCAGCGAATGAGCTGAATATTTTACCGGTGCTTTTGATCCTCCTATATCCTTAGAGAGTTCGTTTCTGTGCTGTTTTTCTGGTTTTGGGGGTTCGATCTCAGGTTCTACCTCTTCCTTTTCAATATCTAGATTATTGAAGAATTCGCTCTCGCTACCCTCTTCTTCAGTGATGAAGAGGTAATTCTCCGCTCTTGTCATGGCTACGTAGATCAACCTTCTCTCTTCGTCGTAATTTTTGCCCGTACATTTGGATAAGACGTAATGTTTCCAGTTATCATAGCTGAACGGAACTCCCTCGTCAGAAAATACTTTTTTCTGTCTTATACCAAGAGGCTCGGTGTAATCGATCGCCTTTCCGAAGCCTCCGCTTGTGGGCCCCATATCCGCTAAGATGACAACAGGATATTCCAGTCCTTTCGCGCTGTGTATGGTCTGTATCTTGAAAACGTCGTCCTCGCTGGTACTATCTACTTCGTAAGTCTGATCGGATTCTATGTTATCAACTATGAAATTTATCATCTCCCCTCGGTTGAAATAGGTGTTTTTATAGGTAGATTGGATGACCTCTATTATCTTGTCTGAGAATGCGTTGCGTATAGAATATCGTTCGAAGATTTTTTCAGCGATGGAACCAAGATCATCTTCGTTCGATAGTTCCTCCCTGAAGTGCCACATATCCTCCGGATAAGAATCCTTTTGAACTATCTCTTCTATCTCTATAAGGGAGTATCCGGCTTCATCCAGTACTACTGACCATCCTCTCTTAGAATATCTGTTCTGGACGATCCTCAACCAAGCTAAGAGTAAGAGGGCGCATCTCCGTCTGAAAAGTTCTACTCCTCCCTCGTATGCGGACGGAACACCATTTTCCTGGGCCTCTTTGAACAGGTCCAGCCCGAATTTTCTAGTCCTCGTTAGTACGGCTATATCCTCATATCTTATCATACGCTCTTCCCCTTTCCGCTCGATCATATGATCCGGATTGTTAACTATCTGGGTGATCTTCCAGAGTGTAACGGCTTTTTTATCCTCACCTAGGTACGCTCCTATCTGGCTTTTTCCTTCGTTCTTTGCCGCTTCCAGTTCCGTTATCCTAGATCTAATATCATCGTGGTCGAGCCTCTCTTTTTTCGTAGCTTCTAAAAGGAGTGCACGTTCTGAAAAATCTATAAGTTTTTGTGCAGACCTATAGTTTTTCTTGAGTTTTATCTCGCTCTCGATCTTTGCTGGGAACTCCACTCGTCTGAAGTCGCTGTTAAGATCTTTTTTGAATCTTTGAAGGCGCTCCTCGAACCTGATTATATTATCAACTGATGCATATTGGAAAGAGAAAATACTTTGCTTCCAATCACCAACGGCACAGATGTTACCGGAACTAGATAATAGGAGTGAGAGTTTGAACTCGATCTCGTTCGTATCTTGAAATTCATCGATCATGATGTACTCGAAACTTATCTCCTCTCTCACGTCATGGTCTTCGCATATCAAAACGAATGCGAACATCATCATCAGGCTGAAATTCATATAGTTCCTGCCCAAAGCGTATTTTATATATTCAAAATAAACGTCGTGAATAAATCGCTTCAATTTTCTCCTGTCTTCTTTGAAACAGATCTCAGCATATTTTTCCGGTATTTGTTTGTTTTCTCCTCTTATCTCTCCTGTTTCAGGGGCTTCTTCCAAAAAACACTTATTTTTATACCCTGAAAGACGTTTTCTGAGGAGCGACTGCTTTTTTCCTCTAGCTCCTTCCCGAGGTGCGTTCTCTTCATCGAACAATTCTTTGAACTTCTCTAGATCACCGTCGAGATATTTTTCTGAATTCCGATACCATCCTTTTTGTTTTGGAAATATTCCCTTAGCTCCCAGCGATTTTATAAGGTCTAGGAGATCGGTTTTGTCATATTGTATCCTGTAAAGATCTTTGTACTCTGGATGTTTATCCATGAAATCGCTCATGAAACTATCGAACTCCCGTTTTTCTAACACCTCGTTCTCGATGATCCGCACGGACTGGGTGAGAGTCTCATCTATCCCTATCATTTTCGGGACTTCGTGTCCATGCTGCATCAGGACGCTGTTGCAGAAAGCGTGGAAAGTAGATACATGTGCGTCTCTAAGTTCCGATTTACTGTAGTCTGAAATGTTGATGATCCTTTCCTTCATATTCTCCGCGGCATTTTTAGTGAAGGTTATCAGCAATATATCGTCGGGTTCTACGTTCTTTTCTTCTAGTATGTGTGCATACCTTAATGATATAGTGAACGTTTTACCGGTGCCCGGTCCCGCATCAGCTACATACACACCTTCGGTATTTTCTATCAGTTCTTCTTGTTTCTCATTTGGCGTGTTATCTGTCACGGTCTCGCCTCCCTGGTTATCACTAGGTCCTTGTTTTCGATGTTGTCTGGGTCTGTATCTCCCACAGGAAAGTTAGATGTTCTGTAGTCGTTGTATTCTGCTATCCTTTTCTCTAGAAAATCCTCGAATCGATCGAGTTCTTCCTTGAAATAATGGATATCCCTGAAGACCACTAGCTTCTTCATAATACTTTTACAGGCCTTTTCAACGTATTTGTAAGACCCGATCTTTTCACTGCAGTATTCGATAAGATCTTCGGTTATATCACTCTTCAAGATATCTTTCTTATCACCTTCGGGCATATCCCTTTCCCTGAAAAACTCCTTGTAATCGTCGTATCCCAGCTTATCTAGTACTTTTTCTCGTCTATTGGAAGACTTCAACCAATCGTAGATATATTCATCCTGTATCATCTCGTTGAAACCTTTTGGATAATATTCTATAGTTAGCTCATTATCTTCATGGCTCCCTTCACCTGATATCACGTCTCTTAAATTATCGAGAAGATGATAGTAGGTGAACCTTATAGGATCACCTGTATTGTACTGTCTGTGATGAACAAGATACATCTTCGCCTGAAAATCTGGTCTTTCGTCTATCTCTTCTATATCTGATTTTCTCATCACCGAAAAGATAGAATTTTTACTGCCCGATTTGTGGTCGACTATATGATCTTCATCGAGGATCAGATCGACTTTCCCCTTCGCCCCGACATCTTCATTGCGGAATGATACTTCGGTAAACTTCGTACCTATGATTGCGTCGTAGATATCTGAAAAAATGTTATCCCTATAGGACTTCTCGTAGCCGTCTACACACTCAAAAGAGATCTCCTGCTGTTCCAAAAACGATCTGAGGTTTTTCATGCCTACACTAAATATGGTTTTCATCTCGGGAGTCTCATATTCCTCCAAAAAGGGTCTCATCTCGTCCGTTATATTATCAACCAGTTGATCGATATCCTCGCATAGATCTGGATAGTTTAGATAGAACTCGGCAAAATCATGAAATATCGTACCTCTTTTGAAATATTTTTTATCCGGGACATCTACAAGCTCCGAAAAGAATTGATCTTTCGGACATCGGGTCAACGAATTCAACGTGGATTGACTGATCATATCGACCGGTTCTATATCGGTATCGACTTTCATTTTAGTGAAAGGCCTCTCCGGTTTTTTCAAATCTTTTTCTTTCAATTCGTGCTTTATGTCTTTGAAGGATCCGATCTCGGACCGGCAGAACTCGTTCAGATAGAAAGAAGGTATGACTTTCTGACCCATTTCGCTGTTCTTGACCAGATAAAACTGCTGTTCTCCGTTCTGAAGGAGTATCTCGATATCTTTTCTTTTCCTATCGTTGAATTCCTTCTTATCTGTCCAAGGAGTTGTAGGTGGCTCAGGCGTCCAAGAAGTGTCCATGCCCAGGTAAAAAACGTAGGGTCTATCGATGAATATCGAGGTACCTGGAGAAGCTATCAGGACTCCCTGTCCCGCTGACTCCACCTCGATATCGAAACTCTCCATATAATGGATAAAAGAATTCAATCTGTCATATGTTATGCTCCTTTCTAAAAGTTCTAGTTCGTCTAGATGTCTCCTGACGTCCTCGATCTCATCTTCAGACTTATATTTCTCAAGCAGTTGTTCGAAGGTAAGTTCGGGTATCTCATCCAACACATCCTTTATTTTATCCAGTGATCTATCTTCGTAGGAGTTCAACAGATACTCCTCCGTCCTGGTATCGATAGAATCATCCTCGGAGACCAGCCCTCTAATATCTCTGACTTTCAGCCCCTTTCTGAAAAAAGAAGCTCTTATAGTGTTGAGCAGTTTTCTGATCTCACCACAGTCCTTCAATTTTTTAGAGACCATGTAGGGAACATCGTTAGAATCCATAGTCGCTTCCATAAGGTACCTATATTGGGAGTTTTTTTCCATGACCACGGCGGCATCTCTAGCATCGATATCTTTTATCTGATCAAGCACGGTATCGATTATCTCGCTAGTCGAATTGAAGATATTGAAAGGTGGTAGTTCCGACCGCGCATCCGTAAAGACTTCTATATTATCGTATTCTTCAGGGAGTATCTTCTTATCAAGATCGGTGAATTGATATTCTGAGATGACCGCTACATCCTTTTCCTTGTCGATGTTATATCTCTCTACTGAAGTGTAAGGGTTTATGGTCTCCTTGAGTGTTTTCAATATTTTTTTCATATCCTCTTTTTTATTGACATCTTGTTCCAGTACTTTTGATGGGTCTCCCGTTTCTTTCCAGGCTTCGACGATATCATCGAGAAGATACGTAGCTCTTTTCCAATCCAGGTCAGTATCTTCTATTATCTTCAAAAATAGCTCTCTCTTATCTCTGAATATCTTCTTATCCGATCTTATTTCCTCAAGAGCTAGTCTTCGCGGGGTAGTTGCGAAATGACCCAACCTTGAGCTTTCGAGCCTTGCATTCAAAGCATCGGAAAGTGGTGCATCGACCGTCAATACCAGATCATAAGATCTTACCTCTTGAAAAATCTCTTCTATCGGTCTCGCTCTTTTTACTTTTATAGCCGCCTGTTCCGACATCTGACCATCTTTTGGAACAATGTGTTTTTCTTATTTATCTTTTGTATCGCATCAGAAAGTGCTGGGATCTAAAGGATGATTGAAACGAATTCCTCTATCTTTTTTCTGCAAACCTCATTCTCGATCTCATCTGAACTCAATTCTAGTCTCCCCACGAATTCCCCTCCTTTCGGACCAAGTTCATCCTCTATCTTATCGAATGTCATGGCAGATCCTCCACCTCCATGGGTCAAGAAAGTTGCGATCTTCATCCCTTCCAAACCCTCACATTTTTCCATGAAGGTGTTGACAGGCGTAGCCGGTTTGCCGCACCATACCGGTGTGCCGATCAGCAGTAGATCGTATTCGCTCAGGTCGGTTTTAGTAGTTTTTATCTCTGCTAAAGCCTCTTTCTTAGCATCTTCTACGTCCTCTTCGTAGGAACTCTCTTCACTCCTTTCGAGGGATACCTTCGTCACTTTTATGTCCTTTTTTTCGATGGATTCAGTCAATAAATTCGCCGTTTTTTCTGTATTTCCCGTTTGTGAGTAATAGACTAATATAGCTTTCATGTTGACACCAGTCATCATATCTGGAGTGATTCGCCCTCTTGTAGTAATTTTACGATGATCTCGTCTTCGCTTCCTAGTCTCTTTTTAAATTCTTCTGGATCAGCCTCTCGTTCATGGAAAGGTATGACTATGTTGGACTCGATAGTTTTCGCTGCTCTAACGGCCTCGTCGATGTTCATTGTATAAGTACCGTCTATCGGCAAAAAAGCTAGATCTATGCCTTTCAGTTCTTCCATCTCCGGTATTTTTTCTGTATCACCGGGGTGGTATATGGTATAATCATCGATGGTTATCAAGTAGCCCATGCCCTCACCTTTCGGATGAAAAGGCTCTCCTGAATCTCTCTTTCTTTTGACGTTGTAAGCGTGAGTACTTTTTATCTCGATCCCATCTATGGTCAGATCATCTCCGATTTCAAGACCGATGAAGTCATGTTCTATCTTGTCTTCGCAGGCTACTGACGCGATGATCTTACTCTCCTCTTTCAACATATCTTCAAAAGTTTCTGGATCACAGTGATCGTGGTGGGGATGAGTGATAAGTATGACATCTCCCTTCTCTAGATCCCTATAGATCTTTTTTACCTTTTCCGTTGGAGTGTCTGGCATATAGGGATCGATATAGATTTTCATATCACCAGACCTGATCAAAACGGAGGAATGCGTCAATCTTTTTATTTCGATCATGTATATCACCCATAGATTATCCTGATCGAAGTAAATAAGTTTATCCTAATACTCCGATCGAAGATAAGATGGTCTTGCAGTTCACAAGAAATAAAAGATCGGTCAGACTTTCAATTTTTCTGAAGATTTTTGTGGGTCTTTTATTTTTGTGTTCTTTTCTAGTTTTTTTGTCAAATGACATTCTCTGCACCAGAAGTAATCAGAAAAACCCACAACTTCTTCCATCTCTTCTTCACATTCTGGGCATCTAGGAGAGGACATCGGCCCTAAACACAATCCAAACCTATTTAATGTTTTTTGATAGTTCGGAATAAAAGATGGTGAGGAGAAAGAGAAATGTAAAAGATGGAGGAAGCGGTTTTCAATTACCTGATACGGTGATATCGTTGAATCTCGCGGAGGGAAGGTCCATCTTTATCTCCCTACTGCCTATCGACTCGTATGACTTCTTATAGTCGTCTGCTAGTTCTATGGATTTCAAGGTCTCTGGCAGATTGCCAGAGATCATCGCACCTTCAACCTTACCCTTGATCTCCCCGTTTTCAACCAACCAGGCAGGCGTAGCTACAACACTGAAGTCGCCGCTCGCCGGATTCAGAGTGTGAGCTCCCATCACACCATCGACCAAGATACCATCATCTGGAAGGAGGTCATCTTTATCCTTCCCTTCACCTCTGAGTACGATATTCCTGTCAGTTATCTCGGGTGGGTTTTTGAATCCGCCTCTCATACCGTTGGCTGTGCTTTCAGTATCACTTTTCTTTGCCTCTTCTAGATCGTAGATGAATCGTTTCAGTCTTCCGTCTTTTATTATCGATGTCTCTTCACTCGGCACACCTTCATCGTCGAAAGGGCCGCTTCCTATACCCCAGTCTTTAGTCGGGTCGTCCTTCATCAGCAGATTTTCCGAGGCCACTTGTTCTCCTTTTCTTCCTTCGTAAACTGATTTTCCTTTGCGTATGTTCTCCCCATCTATCGCCGGAACGATCCCGAACCACATCAGCATACCGAACGCGTCTGGGTTCATCACTACGGGAACTTTTCCTTTTGGTATCTCTGAAGACTCTCTAAGAGAATCAACTTTTTCAGCTGCTGATTTACCTACGTCTTTGAAATCAAGATCCATCTTACGAGAAAATCTGGACTCACTGGCATTGATGGATGTGTCTTTTCCAGGTATGGTTGTCAAAACGCTAGCCGATATCGCGGTGCCTTTCTGCTTGAGGAACACATCGTTGGTATTACCTAGGACCTTCGTTCCTATACTTATCGCAAGACCCCCTCTGGTCGGTATGATATCTTCTTCAAGAGACTTGGCTCCTTCGATCACATCCTGGGTGAACTTCGCCCCTTTTCCTTCGAGGGAAGATTCGACGATTTTTTTATCATGAGTTTTGGGTTCTGGCGTATCATTTTTTTCCGGTAGTCGAAGGTCTATACTTTCAGAAACTGCGGATAACTCTTCAGCTATCTTGACACCCTTCTCTTCATCTCCCGGAGTACAGTAACCAAAGCCCACTTTACCATCTTTTATGATCCTTATACCAAGACCATTATCTTGATATTCGGAGCTGTCAGATAACTCGCCCTTTTTTATAGAATAACTGATGTTTCTGCTTTTTATACCGAAAACGTCTCCATCAAATCCTTTTTTATCTATGATCTCAACAGCCTTCTTGACGCTCTCAACAATATCTTCATTCATTCTCTACCACCTACCGTGACTTCTGATATCAAAACGTTGGCCCCACCGTCCGTTACTGGTGCGGTCTGTCCTTTTCCACAGTGACCTATCCCGGTTTCCATCTCTTCAGTTATTCCGGTTATGTTTTGAAGTGTTTCAAGGGTGAAACCGTTGAAACTCACATCTCTCAGGGGTTTCTCTATCTCACCATCTTTTATGAGATAAGCCTCCTGGGCGTTGAATTGGAATGTTCCCTCGCCGGTATTCACTTGTCCTCCGCCCGACGACTTAGCATAGACACCTTTATCGACTTCATCCAATAATTCGTCGAAGCTCATATCACCGGGCTCCATTATCGTATTGCTCATCCTAACTAGAGGTTTGACCCTGAAATCTTCAGCCCTAGCTCCACCGTTCGGACTCATATCGAGTTTCCAAGCGTTCTCCCTATCGAGTATGAAATCGTTGAGCACCCCGTTTTCTACGAGTATCCTGTTCTTGGCTTTAGTGCCCTCGTCATCGAAAGGGAAAGATCCGTAACCATTCATAGTGGGGTCGTCTTTGATAGTGACTATATCTGAAGCGACATCCTCTCCTATCTTCCCTTCAAGGCAGCTGTTTCCAGTCGAGACCAAGTCGCCTTCGGCCGCGTGTCCGAAAGCTTCGTGAGAGAAAACACCTGTCAGGTGTGGATCCATTATAAGTGGCATCTTTCCGCTCGGTGGTGTTTCAGCCTTCAGAAGTGTTTTTAGTCTCTGTAAAACCACATCTTTTTTATCATAAGCCCTTTCAGTCACTTCGTATCCTCCGGTAGCTCCGATACCTTCGCTCGCTCTTTGGATCGTGTCGCTCTTCCCTATGACTATCAAATAGGTGACTATCCTAGGGATCTTCATTTTCACATGAGTTCCGTCACTGGTCGCGATCTCTTTGTCTACTATGCCGTCTCCGTATCTCAATTCAGTAGACCTGACAAAATCTTCGTTCAACTGTTTTTCAAGATCTTTCAAGAACGAGACCTTCTCCTCGATAGAGACGTCTAAAAAGTTCTCCTCCATGCTCATCTCTATGCTCTCTTCGTGTGTTTCTACATCGGCCATACCGGTCTCTTCTTTTTTGTATTTGCTGTTGCTCTTAGCCATCCATATAGCTCTGTCGGCTGTTCCTTTCAAGTCTTCAAGATCTGAGATACCTACGTTCCCCCATCCGTTATCGTACAGTACTCTCACCATGGCCCCTTCTTCTTTACCACTTGTGACCTTGTCTATCTCTCCGTCTTTCAATGTGAGGTTGGTGCTGTCCCATCTTTCCTTTCTTATATCGCAATAGTCAGCACCTTCAGCCCTCACATAGTCTATTATATCTTTTAGTGACATCGTTAAATCAGTAACAGTTTTTGATTAATATAATTTCTCTCAATAGCGCTTTACAACATCGATCTAAAAGACCGACGTATCTTTTTCCTAAGAGGTTGGAGCACCTTGAAAGGCGTGAAGTGATTGGTCAATACCATAGAGAGAGAAGCACCTACGGTGTTGGCGAGCATGTCGAAAGCGGTATCTTCGACCCCTCCTTGAAGAGAGGTGTAGAAAAAGGTGTCCATGAAGAATTCGAATTGCTCCCAGAAAACGCTGATCGAGAGTATGAATATCAGTACAAAAAAAGAGATCAGCCAGTCCGGTATATATAGATTATCGGATACCTGGTTCAGATAGATCAGGAAGAGCAGTATGAGGATCCCAAGGATCAGACCGGCGAGAAAATGTGTGAAGTTGTTCCACCAGTCGAATCTCCTCTGGAATGCGGCAGTTTCACCGCTGACATATATGATCAACGAGAGCGATATCCAGAATTTGAAATAAGACGGCACCTTTTTTTCCAGGTTCTGGGAGTACAGGTATGGTATCATCGAGGCTATGAAGGAAGGTATCGCGAGCCCAACTACCCTCATATTTTGTGTGAAAAGACTATAAACTATCAGAAAAACTATCCCTAGTTGGAAAAATTTGGATAACAAAATCAGCTTATCATTTTCTTTTTCGCCAAAATATGTATACAGCATCCTAAGAAAATCTTCTCTAGGATTTTCTGAGTTAAAAGTCAATGTTGATCTGACTTGGTTAAGTATGCTGTAGCTCTCCCATTTTAGATAATATAATTCTCTGTAAGTTTTGAAAGAATAGGAACCTACGAATCCTACAAATGTCATGAAGAAGAGTTCTAACATCAGTTGTTCGTTATCCTCGAGTATCATCGTTTCAAGATAATAGTCTGAAAGGAATTGACCTATGCCTAACACAGCTCCTGCGGCTACAGTGAAAAGAAATATGAAGGAAACTGAGAAATAGAAATTGGTCCGAAAATCGGTGTGATAGGTCAGGATCAATATCGACATGAAGGCTAGCATAGTCATTAGCACAGCGAAGGCAAGATCACCAAACATCCAATTGTTCCGCAAAATACCTGAGAGCCCAGTGACTCCAAAAAAGATAGGTACTACAGACCATTTATAAAGATCTCTTTGGATCTGATCTTCACCTTTGATCGTAGATATCCCGTATATGAAAAACACATATATTATAGAGGTTATGAACCAAACACCGTCAAATCTCAAGATCGATAGGAGAGCACCGATAAGCCCTGCACTAGCTGAAAAAGAAAACAGTAGACGGTTTTCCTCAGGCAGATCGAATATCATCTCAAACCTTCTTATTGACATAACGACTATTTAAGCTTTACAAAATACTACAGTTCTCTACTCGAAATCTACTCCTTTATCCCGAAGACGCGTCTTTCGGCTAAAAAAGCCGCGGGCACTTTTACGATACCGTAATTTTTATTTTTAACGAAATAATCATAAGCTCTAAATCTCTTATTTAAAGCTATATAAACCGTCATACAATAAACTTTTAAAGCCTGCCCTAAAGAGCCCCAAAAAACGTCTGACGAAACCTTTTTAACTTTATAATTAATCGTGATTTCCCTAACAGCGGACCCCGGTTGATGGGAGATAATCGATGCACACACTCCTTTTCCCATTAAAGTATAGGCCCCGCTCTCCACTTGAAACGGAGGGGTGTAAAACCGGGGGCCAAGGAGGAATCAAACGTGATAGGCAAAGAAAACGTATTTAAATCTCACATGGATTCGAAGTCCCTGTTCAAAGGGGACAGAGACATGCTTCGCCCCTCTTACGTTCCCGAGGATTTACCTCACAGGCAGGAACAGATAAACGATTTAGCCTCGATAATGGTGACAGCGCTCAGAGGTAATCGCCCCTCTAATGTTCTGATATTTGGAAAAACCGGGACCGGGAAAACGGCGGTCGTGAGATACTTGGAAAGAGAGATCAATCGCTTGAAGAGAGAGAACGAAGAGAGTGAACTCAACACAGATTTTGCAGATTATGATATAGATAAGGTCGAATACGTGTATATAAACTGCGAAGTGGTCGATACTCATTACGGAGTTATGAAAAATATCGGGAACAAATTTGTAGAGGACTGGGATGAACAGATCCCATTCACAGGATGGCCGATGGAAAAGGTATACGAATCACTGAAGGACAGGATAGAAGAGGAAAGAAGAGTGGTCGTCATCATATTGGATGAACTGGATAAATTGGTGACAAAGAACGGAGACAGCGTTCTTTATCACTTGTCGAAGGTGAATTCGGAACTATCTAAAAGCAAGGTCAGTCTGATAGGTATATCGAACAACTTGAAATTTACAGAATTTTTAGACCCTAGGGTGAAAAGTCGACTAGGGGAAGAAAAGATGATATTCCCACCATATAACGCGGATCAATTGAAAGATATTTTAGCCGATAGGGCTGAAAAGGCCTTTGAACCCGATATATTGGGCAATGACGTTATATCCCTGTGTGCAGCTCTAGCGGCCCAAGAGCATGGTGATGCGAGAAGAGCTCTAGATCTGCTTAGAGTTTCTACAGAGATCGCCGAAAGAGATAATGAATCGGAAGTGACCGCAGATCATGTATACAAGGCTAAAAACAAGATAGAGCAGGACTGCGTGAGGGAAGCGGTCAACACATTACCGACCCATTCGAAACTAGTTCTTTATTCCATCCTATTGATGCAGGAGAACGGAAAAGATAAGCTCACGACAGGTGAGGTGTATACAGGCTACAAGGAGCTCAGCAATAAGTCAGGTATGGACCCCCTTACTCAAAGGAGGATAACCGACCTGATATCGGAACTCGATATGTTGGGGTTGATAAACGCCAGAGTCAAATCCTTCGGTAGAAGAGGAAGGACCAAAGAGATACAGAGTTCAGTCTCTAAATCGGATATAGTCGATCTTATCGAGGAGGACAAAAGCATAGAAGCCGTCAACGATCTCAGCATCCACGGTTCGAAGCAGGCTACGCTGATGTGAGAGCCCCGATGATCGGGAATCCATCATATCATAGATGATATTAAATAGGATTTCCTCAAGTGGAGTTATGGATATATGAACTTGATCTGCCTGGATTGCGGTCGTAGGTATCCTGATGGTTTCCGTTTAAGATGTGACTGTGGTGGTGTCTTAGAAGTACACGAGCGATTTGAAAGGTCTTTTGAAGATATTTTAGATCTAAATCGATCCGATGTTAGAAGGTTTTCAGGATTCATCCCCGTCGACGAGTCTAACACACCGGACCTCAAACCTCCATCGACTCCTACAGTGGAAAAAAATATCGGAGGAATAGAAGTAGTTTTCAAATTAGAGTATCTGATGCCCAGTGGATCTTTCAAAGATAGAGGCACCTACGTCACAGCGGCAATGTTGAATCGTGAGCAGGTCGAAGAAGTGAGTTTGGATTCGTCAGGAAACGCGGCTATAAGTCTCGCACTCTACGGAAGATCGGAGGGCATAAAGACCCACATATTCATCCCTGAAGAAACGGAAAAGGGCAAGAAGAGTATCTTGAAGAAACTAGCTTCGGAGATACACGAAGTCCCTGGGACGAGGATGGATGTACATGACAGGACTGAGAGATTTGAAGGGGCTAGCTACGTTTCTCACTGGTATAATCCTTTCTTTTTGGAAGGGACTAAGATATCCGCCTACGAAACCGTTGAAGATCACGATCTTGATAGGGTCGTGGTTCCCACAGGGAGTGGAACGCTTTTTTTAGGTATGCACAAGGGTTTCTCCGAGCTATATGAGTTTGGAGTGGTCGATGAGATCCCAGAGATGATAGCGGTCGAGGCTAAAGGGTATGAAAGTTTGAGAGAGAAGAGCGTCGAGAAGAGTGAGATGTCTTCGGGCGTGGAGATACTCGAACCTCCTAGGACATCTCAGATGAGGGACGTGCTAGGATCAACTGGAGGCCTTTCCACCTCAGTCGATGATACGGCCATCGAAGCAGCCGAGGACGATCTTCTTTCTATGGGATTTTTGATAGAAACCACTTCTGCGTTGGCTTATGCGGCTTTTTTGGACCTGCTTGAGGAAGGTGAGTTCGAGGAAGGTGAAACAGTGTTGATCCCGCTGACCGGTTCTGGTCTCAAATCCTTATGAACCTAGTATAGAAAAATGTTAATTTACATGACCGACTTTACTTATTAGTGCATATACATGATAGATAAGAAAAGCTCTGTAAAGGTGGCCGTGGTTCAGGCCGCACCCTTCCTTTTCGACAAGCATAAGAGCGTGGAAAAGGCATGTTCTCTTATTGAAGAAGTCTCGGATAATGGGGCGGAACTCGTATTGTTCCCCGAGGCATTCATACCCGCTTATCCCCGAGGACTGGATTTTGGAGCTAAAGTCGGTATAAGTGAGAAGAGAGGTAAGAAGCTGTGGCAGACGTATTATGAGAATTCCGTCGAGATACCCGGAGAGATAACGGATAGATTAGGCAAGATAGTTCGTGAAAAAGATGTGTTTCTTGCGATGGGCGTGATTGAAAGAGAGCCGGAAAAGAGAGGCGGGACCCTCTACTGCACCGTCGTATACTTCGGTCCGGACGGTGAGATAAAGGGGAAGCATAGAAAGTTGAAACCCACAGGAAGTGAACGCGTCATCTGGGGTGAAGGGGACGGAAGCATGCTGGATGTTGTCGATACGGGATTCGGAAAAGTCGGGGGCTTGATCTGCTGGGAGAACTATATGCCTCTTGCAAGGACAGCGATCTATGATAAAGGCGTGGATATATATCTAGCACCGACCGCCGCAACAGAAGATGTTTGGCAGGCGACACTCAAACACATAGCCTACGAAGGTCGATGTTTCGTACTTGGATGCAATCAATACGTAACTAGAGATCTGTATCCGGATCATGCCTTGAAAGGATTGGAAATTGATCGAGATGTCATATGTAGAGGAGGGAGTGCGATAATATCACCGATGGGAAAAGCGATCGAAGGTCCGTTGTATGGTGAGGAGGGCGTCCTATATGCTGAACTCGACTTGGATGAGATATGTAGGAGCCGGTTCGATTTTGACGTCGTTGGACACTATTCCAGGCCTGATGTATTCGAGTTGACTGTAAACGAAGAAAGACAGGATGATGTCAGGAGGAAAGGCAGAGATGACTGAAGAGCTGAGCGAGAAAGAGCTTGAAAGGTACGATAGACAGATCAGAGTTTTCGGGAGAGATGGTCAGGAAAAACTGAAGGGATCGAGTGTCGCGGTCGTTGGATTAGGTGGTCTAGGCTGTCCGACTTCTTTCTTTTTGGCTGCAGGAGGTGTTGGCGAATTACTACTCGTGGACTATGAAGGGATAGAGTTGAGTAATCTGAACAGGCAGATACTGCACTGGGAAGAAGATGTCGGTGAGAAAAATAAAACGCAGTCTGCTCAAGAGAAATTGAGAAGATTGAATTCTGATATCGAGATCAAGATTTTCGATGGAAAGATAACTGATGAGAAATTAGACATACTAGATGATGTCGATCTGATAGTAGACGCGTTGGATAACTTCGAGACGCGATATATTTTGAACGAGTTCGCTGTCGACCATGAGATACCCTTTATCCATTCTGCCGTTGAAGGTCTACATGGACAGATGACCACTATAGTCCCGGGTGATACTCCCTGTTTGAGGTGTATATTTCCTGAAAAACCAGAAAAGAAGGAGACCTTTCCGATCCTCGGTACCACTTCGGGTTTTTTCGGAATCATGTCGGCAAACGAGGCGATCAAAATTTTGACCGGGCACGGAGAACCGCTGAGAGGAGAATTTTTCCTGTTTGATATCGGTTCCAATAACGTCGAAACTGTAAGCATCGACAGGGATCCAAAATGTTCTGTCTGTGGAGGATGAGTCGTTCAATCAGTATCTTCATCTCTAATCGGGGCTAAGACCTCTTCATGTTTCGAGGAATTTTACAAGATCATTCATAATTCAGTGAGAGGAGGATCTCACCGTAGTGCTGAACGTAGAGACGACAAGCGCTAAGGCTTTTCTTATAGATATGGGATGGACATTGGCGAGGAGACTGAAGTACATCGCAGGAAACCGTCTTTTTCGAGATATATCATAAGAACATTTTATAGTATAGAACCTCTTGATACTTACTGATTCATGGAAGATATCATCAAGCCTTTGATCCTCATCGCAGCAAGAAATCAACCGAATGTCGATGTTTCAGAGATAAAAGGCTTCTTCAAAGGGCGGTGACGAACATGCAGAATGGGAAATGTAAGATAATAGCACATCGAGGTGCATCAGGTTTAACGGAATTCGATAATTCTATCGAATCTTTTCGAAAAGCTGTGGATTTAGGGGCCGATATGATTGAGTTAGATGTTAGAAGGACCAAGGATCGGGAATTTGTGACTTATCACGATGCAGAGATCGAAGGCCAGGCCATATCGGGACTCAGATATGAAGAACTTTTGGATATGACTGAAGAGAGAGGTTTTAAGGTCCCTACTCTAGAGGACGTTATCCTGATATCTAAAGGTAAGATCGCCTTAGATATCGAGTTGAAGGAAGAGGGCTACGAGAAGAAGGTCGTCGAGATGGTCAGGAGTTACCTCGACTATGATCTTTTCGTGATGAAGTCTTTTTTTGATTCAAGCGTTAAAAAGGTCAAAGATTTCGATGATGATATAGAAGCCGGATTGCTGGTAGGGTTAGACGATCCTTCTTCTAAGATCAAGACACGGATCTCTGAACTTTTTCCGAAGCGTAGATTGACGAGATGCAGGGCTGATTTCGTCGCTCCAAACCATAGGCTGCTCCGGTTTTTTTACCTCAAAAGGATGTGGAGATCAGGATTCGATGTTTTCGTATGGACCGTCAATGAAGTTGAATTGATGAAGGAGCTCATGAACAAGGGAGTGGACGCTTTGATAACCGATAGGCCCGATCTTGCTTTAGAGATCAGGGATGAAGTTAGTTTTTGAGTTGTCCCAAATGAGAAAAGACTTTTAATCGTCTTTCAACCTTTTAAAGGAGATAGAGGACACGTTATGAGGCGTGAGATAAAGAGTAAATTGCCGGTAATCGCAGGTGTGATGATGATAGTCGCTTTTCTGATATCTATTTTGACAGCGAGCGGCCTGTTCTTTTTTGATGTGGACACATTGGACCTCGAGGATGATCTTCGAGATGAAGACATAGCAGAGGAGTTCGATGATGCTTTTGTCGAGTCTATACTAGATGCCTGTGGAGTCCTAGTTTTGGTCTTTGGTGTCTTCCTCTTACTCGGAGGGATATTCGCTTTGAAAAGAGATCATTGGAGCATCTCGATCATGGGTGCTATCCTGGGGTCATTTTCGATAGGCCCCTTGTTTTTAGGATCCTTGCTTTCATTGATCGCCTTGATATTGATCTTATTATCTAGAGATGAATTCAAGGAAGAAGATACAGGTTGATATGAGTCAGGACCGTATGGGAACTCTTGATCTGATCGACCTCGTTGTAAAAGTGTTACTGCACGTGAGGAGATCCCCCCCTCCCATTTCTAAGGGTTTCAATATGATCATGGTCAACTATAACCCCCATATGTTGAACCATGATCACCTCACGTGCAGCATTTTATGACCTCCGATATCTCAGTATATAGATAAGGTTTCTTCAAACTCATCAGCAGATGATGCAAGATTAAGGCATAACTGTGTTATAATTCCTTTATACATCTATAGCTGTCAAAAGCTCGTTGGTATCTTGATAATTTATAAGAAGAAAGGCCCAGGGATTAGATAACGAGGACCCTGGAAGAAAAGTTTACCCCCCTAGGCCTGTGATCGCTAATCACTCTATATAATGTTATATATTTGATATTGGGTTTTTTCAAGTTTAGTCACAAATAATATATATTTTAGCTGTATTTTCGTTGCAAAAGAGATACAAATAGGCAAAGAAGCCCCCTTTATATCCTTTTAAAAATCTATTTTAGATGTTATTTGTTAAATAATTTTTTAATAAAGTGTTATCAGACTTGATAGATCAGGGATGTTCACAAAATGAAAGTACGATCCCATTGATATCTGTACCATCACCTCTCACTGGTTCTAAAGTCCAAAAATAAGGGTCTTTTTTATCGGATATGTTCTGGTCGAATAAAGGTTTATCTTTTATCTCGAGGGATTCATCGTTTTTCACGACATTTCTGAATATATTTTCTATCCCCTCGTCAGGGAACAATTCGAAATGGTTTTTACCGATCAATTCTTCTGGATCTTGTTCTGCCCTTTCCGCGTATGCAGAATTCACGTAAACGAGGTCGAAATCAGTATCTAGGTAGGCGAGCGTTACTCCGGAGTTATCCATCAGCGCTTTAAGGATTTCTCGCTGTTTTTCATCCTCTGTGATGTCTCTCATCAGCAGGGAAAATCCGTTGTGGTCGTCTCCGTCAAAATTGAAATAATCCATAGTGACAAGTACATCTTTTTTTTCTCCTCCTTTTGTCTTTATATTCATCCTCCTTTCTATGCCATCTTCTTTTTTCCTGACCTCTTCAAGTTTCTCCGGTATATCCGATCTCAATAAAGATCCTATATTTTTCCCTAATAGTTTCTCCTCTCTCCGCCCGATCATCTCTTTAAAACATCCGTTGAGGAAGATTATATCCTTATTCGAATCTAGGATGACTATCCCCTGATTCGTTTCTTCAACGATCTTCTTGTAGAGCTCGGGTGATTCAAAAACGGTCTTGAGTTTACTTTTCATATCCTGCAGTATATCATAATTTTCTTCCATCTTGGGTGTCAGGTAATAAACGTTGCCGTAACCATCTCCTGAGCACTCGATCAGCTCGTGATTTGATAGTACCCTTATATGATGTTTTACGGTCCTATAGTTCAAGTCGAGCACATTGGCTAGTTGGTTGATGTTATAGGATCTTTCATCTAGTCTTTCTAAGATCTTGATACGGTTCTCACCACCCTGCTGACCCAACATAAGATATGATAGTTTTTGCTTTAGATTCGACATCTTTCAAGACCCTCGCAGATAATTATATCTATTTTGAAGCTTATAAATTTTTTTGATTACAAGTTTAAAATCAGGCTATCATATCTTAAAAAACAAAGTCGATAGTAAAATATAACAGGATCGCTGTATGATATCCGGATGAGGACGACATGAAAGGGAGAGTAAAATTTTTCGATCCCCTGAAAGGATATGGTTTTATAGAACCGGAAGGAGGGAAGGATGATCATTTCGTTCACAGGAGCGAACTTTCTGAAGGAGTTTCTCTCGATAAAGGAGATAGGGTAGAATTCGAGAGCGAGAAGGGAGAGCGCGGCTATCAGGCTTTGAATGTAAGGAAATTAGATTGAAGGCCGACTTTCAAAATCTATTTTTGATATAAATTTTGACCTCTGGATGAAGTTCAGACTACAGAAAGGGCTATATACTACTTGGAGTATCTATATAAAAGGGAGGTGAGAGATATGAAAAACATAGCAGAGGCACTAAGAGATGAAGGTCAGTTGAAAACGCTTTGGCAGGCGATCGAGAAAGCAGATTTAGAAGAGGTCTTAGAGGAAAAGGGTCCCTACACGATCTTTGCTCCAACCAACAACGCTTTCGACGAGATCTCGAGCGACGATCTGAATGAACTTTTGAACGATCGTGACGAATTGGTGAACACTCTGAAGTATCATATAGTCCCAGGAAAATATACTTCTGAAGATGTAGCTAAGATGGATAAAGCCACTTCGCTGACTGGGGAAGAAATAACAGTCGATACTTCTCAAGGAGTCAGAGTCAACGAATCCAAGATCATAAAGACGGATGTTGAAAGTTCCAACGGCATCATACACTTCATAAACAAGCCTATGACACCAGAACATCATGATTGAAGGTCTTGAAAATCTATAGAGACCGGCCCTCTTTCTTGATGGCCGGTCATATTTTTTATAAAAACACGATTCACTGATAGATCATTTCTGAGATCGCATCGTTTTCTTCTCCGGCGAACACGTTGTCGATGTGTTTGAAGGTGAGCGCTAGAACCAGCATCTCTTTTTTATCGAGTCCGTATCCGAGTTCTTCTTCGACCATCATCTTTACCTCTATAGCCGTGAAGTCCTCGTCTGACTCTTCTACCTTGTCAGCCACAGATTTGCAGGCGTTCATCGATTCCTCGAACAGTTCTTCGTTGATCATCAGTTTTAAGTCTTTGGTGTTTAGATATTAATACTTTGCCCCTATATATCCTCTATATCTCAGATCGTCGTTTTCATGGCTTCAGTGATGCATCTGATAGTTTGTTTTTCTATCCACGGTATAGCAAATATTTTCACCTCTAAAACCACCGCATCCAAGTTTAGGGCGGTATCACCTAGGATCTAAGTGTGACTCTACAAAAGGTCTTCGACCACAGGCGCTTCGGCTATCTCCTCATCTGGAAGTTCTAGAAGTTCGTCTGGGATGGCTTCCTCTATATCTATACCCAAACGTTCCGCTATACCTCGACCCCAGCGCGGATCTGCTTTGTAGAAATGTACCAATTGACGTTTCTGAATGGTTTCATCTACCGGTTCCATGTCATCTACGAAATTGTCCATCAAGTGTTCTCTCTGCTCTTCGTTCATAACTTTTCTGAAAAGGTCGCCGGGCTGCTTGAAGTTGTCTATCCGCTCCTGCATCTCGTATCTATCAGCGTTGCCTGAAATCTCGAGAGGCGGTTCTTTGACCGAAGGATCTTCGACTGGACCGCCGAAACTGTTTGGCTCGTAATTCGGACCATCGCCCAGATTTCCATCTGTTCGCATGAAGCCGTTCTGGTGATAGTTGTTCTTCTCCGCGTTCTTCGGTCTGTTGACCGGTATGTTCTCGAAGTTGGTGCCCAGTCTGTAGCGGTGTGCGTCGTCGTATGAAGGGATCCGACCCTGCAGCATCTTATCGGGACTGTGGCCTATGCCCGGGACAACGTGAGCGGGGGAGAACGCAGACTGCTCTACATCCTGGAAGAAGTTGTCAGGATTCTCATTTAGCTCGAGAGTCCCGATTTCTATCAGAGGGTAATCTTCGTGCGGCCACACTCTGGTCAGATCGAAGGGATTGATATGGTAGTCTTCAGCTTCCTGTTCGGGCATTATCTGGGCTTTGAGAGTCCATGTCGGATAATTTCCCTCTTCTATAGCTTCCCAGAGATCTTCTCTATGGTAATGTGGGTTTTCTCCGGCAAGTCGCTCAGCCTTTTCGGGATCCAGGTTCTTTATGCCCTGGTCGGTCTTGAAATGGAACTTGACCCAATAGCGTTCTCCTTCTTCGTTGTAAAGCGAGAGAGTATGGCTGGAATAACCGTTCATGTGACGATAACTCGCTGGGATACCTCTGTCGCTGAAAAGGATGGTTATCTGGTGTAAAGATTCGGGGGAAAGTGACCAGAAGTCCCATTGAGGGGTCGGATCGTTGAGTCCGCTCCCTGGCATCTCTTTCTGGGTATGTATGAAATCAGAGAATTTAGATGGATCTCTTACGAAGAAAACTGGAGTGTTGTTTCCTACCAGGTCCCAATTTCCCTCTTCTGTATAGAACTTGACCGCGAACCCTCTAGGATCTCGCACGGTATCCGGCGAGCCTCTTGAGCCAGCTACTGTAGAAAATCGGACGAAAACGTCTGTTTCCTTCCCCTCTTCAGAGAACAGATCGGCCATAGTATAATCGCTTATCTCGTCGTTAGTCACGGTGAAGGTACCGAAAGCGCCCCCACCTTTCGCGTGAACGATCCTTTCCGGTATCTCTTCTCTATTGAACTGAGCCATCTTTTCGAGATAATGGTAATCTTCCATCAAAAGCGGGCCTTCGGGACCGGCGCTCTTTGAGTTTTGATTATCCGGTACAGATTCTCCAGAGTTAGTTGTAAGTGTCTTTCTTTCCTCTTCCTCCTCAACCTTCTCATATTTTTCTTCTTTAGCCATATATATTCACAGGCTTGATAAAGAACGTACTATAGATATTTGTAATTTACCGATAAATAAAACTTTATAGCCTCTTTTAAGATTAAGGGTCATGTCAAAAAAAGGTGTAGTCCTTTTCTCTCACGGAAGTAAAAGAGAGCAGTCCAATAGAGCTTTCAGAGAACTAGTAGAGGAGATCGAGATCGAGGGTGTAGCGGAGATTGGCCACGCCTTCCTGGAATTCACTGAGCCCGGACTTGTAGATGCGGTGGAGGAGATGATCTCTGAAGGAGCGGATAAAATGGTAATAGTTCCCGTATTCTTGTTTCCTGGTAAACACGTGCGGGATGATCTGCCCGGACTCGTTGAGGAACTGGAAGAAGAAAATGAAGAAGTCGAATTCGTGATCACGGACCTGTTGTCATCTCATCCAAGATTCAAAGGATTGATAGAGGAGAGGATAATGGAAGGTTTAGAGAAGTTTCGGTGATCAGAAAAAAATTTCTAAAATATGTTAACCGTGATTAACGTATTTTAAGAAAATATGTTAACCGCGATTAACGTTTTTTGTTAACTTTCGATCGCTAATTTTTCTTTGAATTCTTCGGCGTTCTTTTGATGTTTTTTTAATGTGGTTTCATCCATCCTGTCCAGATGAGAAGTCATGATCTTCATCCTGGGTAT
>Ga0207421_10001875_pt1 | contig 26713 bp, 26 predicted proteins | sample SodLakKL_010_SED_4_FD_187542 | JGI IMG/M metagenome (GOLD analysis project Ga0207421, IMG submission 187542) | Alkaline sediment microbial communities from Lake Tanatar, Kulunda Steppe, Russia - 8KL_010_SED (SPAdes) (version 2) | ecosystem: Environmental > Aquatic > Non-marine Saline and... | reverse complement strand
CCCGCATCCCCACCCGCCCGCATCTGGCCGCATCCCCACCGCACCCGGCAGCGAAGGAGTCGACGTGGCATCGTTGGAGGTCCGCATCTACGGGGACCCCGTCCTGCGTCAGGAGGCCCACGAGGTCACCGACTTCGACGGTCGCCTGGCCCGACTGGCCGACGACATGTTCACCACGATGCGTCGGCACGATGGCGTCGGGCTCGCGGCCAACCAGGTCGGCGTCCTCAAGCGCCTGTTCACCTGGGAGGTCGACGTCGGTGGCGAGGACGAGGAGGACATCGTCGGTTCCGCGGTGGTGAACCCGGTCCTGCTGGACGCCTCCGAGGAACTGCAGGACGGCGACGAGGGCTGCCTGTCCTTCCCCGGGCTGTTCTACCCGGTCGAACGCCCCCTGCGCATCGAGGTGTCGCACCAGGACCTGCACGGCGATGATCACACGGTGCAGCTCGAGGGGTTCCTCGCCCGGGTCTGGCTCCACGAGATGGACCACCTCAACGGCATCCTGTTCCTGGACCACCTCGCCGCCCACGACCAGCGGGCCGCCAAGGAACGGATGCGCGCCTACCGGTTGGAGCAGGGCCTGGATGACCCGAGTCCCCCCAAGCCCGGCGGGTTGCTGCTCGGTCGGGGGCCGCGGTGACGGTCCGGATCGCTTTCCTGGGTACGCCGGAGGTCGCCGTGCCGGCGCTGGACGCGTTGCTGGCCGCGGACGACCTCGAGGTTGCTGTGGTCATCACCAATCCGGACCGCCCGAAGGGCCGGAGCAGGACGCCCGTCGCACCGCCGGTCAAAGAGGCCGCGGAGGCCGCCGGGGTGCCCGTGTGGCAGCCGAACAAGCCGGTGGAGATCCTCGACGACCTCACGGCGCTGGAACTCGATGCCTGTGCGGTCGTGGCCTACGGCGCGATCCTGCCGGCGTCGGTGCTGGCCGCGTCCCGGCTGGGGTTCGTCAACCTGCACTTCTCGTTGCTGCCCCGGTGGCGCGGCGCGGCACCGGTGCAACATGCCATCCGGGCCGGCGATGAGGTCACCGGGGTCACCACGTTCGTCCTCGATCCAGGCATGGACACCGGCCCGGTCATCGACCGCGTCGAGGTCCCGATCGACCCGGCGGAGAGCAGCGGCGAACTGCTCGATCGGTTGGCCACGATCGGGGCACCGGTGCTCGTCGATTCGATCCGGGCCCTCGCCGACGATGCGCAGCCCACCCCCCAGCCGGATGACGGCGCCACGCTCGCGCCCAAGATCACGCCGGACGATGTGCGGATCGACTTCGATGCCCCGGCCCGCACCGTGGCCGATCTCATCCGCAGCGCGGATCCGGCTCCGGGTGCCCACACGACCCTCCGTGGTGACCGGCTCAAGATCTACCGCGTGACCCCGATCGTGGCGTCCCCCGACGATGCCGCCGAGGTCCGCGGCGAACCGGGCGAGATCGTCGGGGTCACCAAGAAGGCGGTGCTCGTGGCCTGCGCGGACGGCGCCGTGCAGTTGGATGCCGTCCAGCCGATCGGCAAGGCGCGGATGGACGGCGCGGCGTTCGCCAACGGCTACCGCCCACAGGTCGGTGAGAAGCTCGGCGAACGGCCCGGGTCGGACGCGTGAGCGACACCGGTCTGCCGGCCCGCCGGGCGGCGCTCACGGCGCTCACCGCCGTCGAGGAGGACGGCGCCTGGTCGAACCTGGCGGTCCCCGCTGCGGTGGGTGACCTCGCGTCCGACCAGGACCGGTCCTTCGCGTCGCACCTCGCGTACGACACCCTGCGATGGGAGGGCATGCTCGACTGGGCCCTGGGCGAGGTGCTGTCACGGCCGTTGACCGACGTGGAACCGTCGCTGCGGCGGGTCCTGCGGCTCGGGGCGCTGCAGTTGCTGCGGACCGGGGTGCCGCCCCGTGCGGCCGTCGACACCTGCGTGTCGCTGGCCCGGGAGCAGGTGCCGGCTGGGCGCGCCAAGGGCGCCGGTGGATTCGTGAACGGGGTGCTGCGGGCACTGGGTCGCCGCGTCGAGTCGCTGCCCTGGCCGGACGTCGAACAGGACCCGGTCGCCAACCTCGCACGCACGACCGGTCATCCGAGGTGGATGGTGACCGACCTGCACCGTCGGTTCGGCACGGACCGGGCGCGGGCCATCCTCACCGCCGACAACGAGCCACCGGGTCTGACCCTGCGCGCAACCGGCGATCGGGACGCGCTCATCGCCGAACTGCAGGACCTCGACCTCGCGGCGACGCCGGGTGCCAGTGCTGTCGCGGTGCGCGCCCGCGGCGGTGACCCCCGTCGCCTGGATGCGGTCCGCGACGGGCGGGCGGTGCCGCAGGACGAGGCGTCGATGCGTGTCGTCGAGGCAGCCGAGGTCCGACCCGGGGCGCGCGTCCTCGATCTGTGCGCCGGACCCGGCGGCAAGGCCACCTACCTCGCGGCACTCGCCGGTCCGACCGGCACCGTGGTGGCGGTGGAGCAGCACCCGCACCGTGCCCGCCTGATCGAGGAGGCGGCCGCCCGCCAGGGAGTGGACATCGAGGTCCGGGTCGGGGATGCGACCGTCCCGGTCGACGACCCGGGCGGGTTCGATGTCGTGCTGTTGGATGCCCCGTGCACTGGCCTCGGCACCGGGCGCCGACGTCCCGAGGTGCGGTGGCGCCGGACCCCCTCGGATGTCAACGATCTGTCGGTCCTGCAGCGCCGTCTGCTGGATGCGGCCGTGGCAGCGGTGCGCCCGGGCGGCCGCCTGGTCTACGCCGTGTGCACCTGGACCGTGGCGGAGACCGACGACGTCGCCCGGTGGTGTGACGACGCGCACGGGGGCGCGCTCACGCCTGTTGACCGCCGCCAGCTGTGGCCCGACACCGACGACACCGACGGGATGTACATCGCGGTCTGGGACCGGTCTGACCAGGACGCCGGACCGGCTGTCACACCCGGCGGGTAGGGTCCTCACCGCTAAGGTGTTCGACTCCAGTGGCCGATGACGCAGGAGACGATCCCCGCGTCCGATGGGCCGTCGGGGGGAACCGAGGCCGCACGACATCGCCCACCGGTCAGAAGGATTCCGGCCAGCCGATGACGTGCCGTCGCAGGTCGGGGCCGCGTCACATGAGCTCGGGCTCACCCGCAACCGACAGCCGGGTGTCCCGCAACAGGGGAACGACATGACCAAGCGGTGTGGACCACGGGTGGGGGCGTCCGATGGCTGAGACGCTGCCGTCGGTCAGGATCGCCCCGTCGATCCTGTCCGCGGATTTCGCCCGGCTCGCCGATGAGGTCGCGACGGTCCTGCCCGCCGTGCCGATGCTGCACGTCGATGTCATGGACGGGCACTACGTCCCGAACATCACGATCGGGCCGCCGGTCGTCAAGAGCCTGCGGGCCGCCACCGACACCCTGCTCGACTGCCACCTCATGATCGCCGACCCCCGGACCTACGCCCCGCAGTTCCTGGAACTCGGTGCAGAATCGGTGACCTTCCACCCGGAGGTCGACGACGACCCCCTGTCCCTGGTGCACGAGCTGCGTGAACGTGGCGGGCTGGTCGGGGTCGCGATCAAGCCGGACCACCCGTTGGCCATGGTCGAGGAACTGCTCCCGCACATCGACATGCTGCTGGTCATGACCGTCGAACCGGGCTTCGGGGGGCAGTCCTTCATCGCCGAGGCCGTCACCAAGGCGGCCGAGGCGGTGGTGTGGCGCGACCAGCACGCTGCGGGGTTCCGCATCCAGGTCGACGGTGGCATCTCGCGCGACACGATCGCGCAGGCCGTGCGAGCCGGAGCGGACACGTTCGTGGCCGGAAGCGCCATCTTCGGACAGACCGACCGGGTCGCGGCGGCGCGCGAACTCGAAGCCATCGCGCTGCAGGTGCGCGCCGACGGGGAGGCCGCGACATGAAGCCGACCCGCGTCCTGATCGTCGACGACGATGAGGACATCCGCACCGTGCTGCACCTGACCCTCGAGCATGCCGGTTTCGAGGTGCTGCTCGCCAAGGATGGGATCCAGGCGGTCGAGATGGCCCGCACCAAGGCGCCGGACGCCGTGCTGCTGGACGTGATGATGCCGCGCATGGACGGCTTCGATGCGTTGCGCGCGATCCGAGCGGATGCACGCACCGGCCCGATCCCCGTCCTGCTGCTCACCGCGCGCACCCAGACCCACGACGCGGTCGAGGGGCTGGACCTCGGTGCGGACGACTACATCACCAAACCGTTCGACAGCGACGAGGTGGTCGCCCGGGTCCAGGCAGCGGTGCGGCGCGCCGCACAGCAGCGTTCGAGCAACCCTTTGACCGGTCTGCCGGGCAACGAACGCATCACCCTCGAGCTGTCCAGCCGGGTCGAGCGCGATGAGCCCACCGCGCTGCTGTACGTCGACCTGGACGACTTCAAGCCGTACAACGACCACTACGGCTTCCTGCGGGGCGACCATGTCCTGCAGGTCCTCGCACGACTGTTGCTGGACGTCGCGGCCCGATCCGGCCCCTCCGGCACGTTCGTCGGCCACGTCGGTGGTGACGATTTCGTGATGATCTGCGACCCCTCCGAAGCCGAGGAACTCGCCGCACTCGTCTGCGAACGTTTCGACGAACTGGTGCCCGACCTCTACGACCCCGCAGACGCAAAGGCCGGCTCGATCGAGGTCGCGGATCGACGCGGTGTGCCACAGATCTACGGCATGCTGTCGGTGTCGATCGGGATCGCCACCAACGAACGGCGCGATTTCGACCACCGGGGTGAACTCGTCACCGTCGCCACCGAGATGAAGCGGTTCGCCAAGTCGCGACGGCGCAACGGTTCGCGCTACGCCGTCGACCGCCGCGACAACGGGCAGGCCGTCGAGCTCGAGGTCGAGCTCCCCGGACCCGGGTGACCCGGGTCTGCACGGGACGCGGGACGGCCCCGGGCCGCCCCGTAGGCTGCAGCCGATCCCGGGCCGCCTCCCGCCGCCCGCAGGAGGACATGCCGTGCCCGTCGGACCCACTGCCGCCAGCGCCTCCGGTGATGCCGGGGACCGGGCCTGGCTCGCACGTGCGCTCGCGCTGGCGGAGACCGCACGGGGACGCACCAGCCCCAACCCGGCGGTCGGCTGCGTGCTCGTCCGGGGGACCCGCATCGCGGGGGAGGGCGCGACCCAACCGGTCGGCGGACCCCACGCCGAGGCGGTGGCGCTCGCGGAGGCCGGGGACACCGCCCGTGGCGCGACCGCGTACGTCACCCTGGAGCCCTGTGCCCACCACGGACGCACGCCGCCCTGTGCGGACGCCCTCGTCGCTGCTGGCGTCCGCCGGGTGGTCATCGGCCACCCCGATCCGAACCCGGTCGCCGGTGGAGGAGCCGCCAGGTTGCGAGCGGACGGCTGCGAGGTCATCGGGCCGCTGCCACCGGGTGAGCTGTTCCGGGAGGCCATCGCGCAGCAGCTCGAGGGGTTCCTCACCCTGGTCCAGCACGACCGTCCGCATGTGACGCTCAAGCTCGCGCAGACCCCCGATGGGCAGCTCCAGGCGCCCGACGGTGCCCGCTGGATCACCGGGGCGCCGGCCCGTCGCGCGGTGCACCGGTGGCGGGCAGCCGTCGACGGCGTGCTCGTCGGATCCGGCACAGCCGTGACCGACGACCCCCGACTGACCGTTCGTGACGACCGTGACCGTCCGACCCGGACCCAACCACGCCCGATCGTGCTGGACGGTCGGCTGCGGTTGCCCGTGGGCGGGGCGGTCGTTGGTCGGGGAGCGCTGGTGATCACGAGTCACGACGCGACCCCACAGCGTCAGGACGACCTGCGGCGCGCCGGCGCGACCGTCGAGACGGTGCCCAGCCTGCCCGGCGGTGGTCTGGACCTCCCGGCGGCGCTGCGACGGATCGCACGCGCCGGGATCGCCAGCGTGCTGGCCGAACCCGGCCGGACCCTCGGTCAGGCGCTGCTGGACGCTGACCTGGTCGATCGGCTCGTGCTGCACGTCGGTGGCGGCGACCCCGGTACCGTCGTGCACCCTGCCGTCCACCCGGCATCCGCGACCGCCTGGCGGCTCGAACGGCTGGGAGGGGCGGGTCCGGACCTGATCGCGCACCTCGGCCGCAGCCGCGGACCTGTCGTCGCACACCGTGAGGAGGCGCCCTGATGTTCACCGGCATCATCGAAGCGGTCGGGACCGTGCGTGCGATCGACCACCATGGAGACCACGCCCGGATCCACCTCGACGCTCCCACCATCGTCGAGGATGCGGCGATCGGGGACTCGATCGCGGTCGACGGGTGCTGCCTGACGATCACGACGCTGCCGGGCGAGGGCTTCACCGCCGACCTGATGGCGGAGACGATGCGGGCCACGGCGTTGGGCGACCTCACCGTCGACGGCACGGTCAACCTCGAGCGGGCGATGCGCGGGGACACCCGCTTCGGCGGACACCTCGTGCAGGGGCACGTCGACGCGGTGGGCAAGGTGGTCGCCCGTGAGGAGCAACCCGGCACGGTCTTCCTGTCGATCGCGGCCCCGCGCGAACTGACCCGCTACCTCGTGCCAAAGGGGTCGATCACGGTGTCGGGCGTGAGCCTGACGATCGTCGACATCACCGACGACGGGGTCTTCCGGATCGGGCTGATCCCGCACACGCTGGACGTCACGACCCTGCACGGGATGGGCCCGGGGGATCGCGTCAACCTCGAGGTCGACGTGATCGCCAAGTACGTTGAGCGACTCCTGCAGGCCGGTGTCGCCACGCCGTACGCATCGACGCCGACACCCGCCGGCGATGTCCCCAGCAGCAACGTCCCTGCCAGCAACACCGAGGAGTCCCGGTGAGTCCCTTCGCCAGCATCGACGAGGCCATCGCGGTGATCCGTGACGGCGGCATGGTCATCGTCGTCGACGACGAGGACCGCGAGAACGAGGGCGACCTGGTCCTGGCCGCGGACGCGGCCACACCCGAGAACCTCGCCTTCATGATCAAGCACACCAGCGGGGTGGTGTGCGTCCCGATGCTGGGGGAGGACCTCGATCGGCTCGAGGTCCCCATGATGGTCGCCCGCAACGAGGACCCGAAGGGCACCGCCTACACCGTCAGCGTGGACGCCACCGAGCGGACCTCCACCGGGATCTCCGCAGCGGATCGGGCTCGGACCTGTCAGGTGCTGGCCGACCCCGACGCGACGCCAGGCGACGTCACCCGACCCGGGCACGTGTTCCCCCTGCGCTACCACCCTGGTGGTGTCCTGCGGCGTCCCGGCCACACCGAGGCATCCGTCGATCTGGCCCGCCTGGCCGGCCGGAGCCCCGCCGGGGTCATCTGCGAGGTCATCAACACCGACGGGACCATGGCACGTGTCCCGGACCTGGCGGTCTTCGCCGAGGAGCACGGTCTGCTCATGATCACCATCGCGGACCTCGTCGCCTACCGACTGGATCGCGAAGGGTTGGTCGAGCGCGTGGCGACCGCCAAGCTGCCCACCCCCTACGGCGACTGGACGGTCGTCGGCTACCGCTCGGAGATCGACGACCAGGAATCGGTCGCCCTGCTCTACGGCGATCCGGAAGGGGAACCGGACGTCCTGGTTCGGATGCACTCCGAGTGCCTGACCGGGGACGTGTTCCGGTCCCTGCGCTGCGACTGTGGTGCGCAACTGGACCTGGCCATGGCCCGCATCGCGCAGGAGGGGCGCGGGGTCATCGTCTACCTGCGCGGTCACGAAGGACGCGGGATCGGCCTGCTCCACAAACTGCAGGCCTACGAGTTGCAGGACAACGGGGCCGACACCGTCGACGCGAACCTCGCGCTGGGTCTTCCCGCCGATGCGCGCGACTACGGCACCGGCGCGATGATCCTGGCGGATCTGGGCCTGTCGACGCTCCGCCTGCTGACCAACAACCCCGCCAAACGTGCGGCGCTCAACGGGTTCGGTCTCTCGATCGTCGAACGAGTGGCGGTCGAGGTGCTGCCGAACGTGTCCAACGAGGACTACCTGCGTTCGAAGGGCGCCCGGATGGGGCACGACTTCACCGGCGAGGACCTGGTGGTCTCCTCGGGCGTCGGCGACATCGCCAAGCAGCGCGCGGACGCACCACCGGTCGTGGTCAAGCCGTCGCGCGGCGGCGCCATGGCCCCACCGCCCTACGATGACCCCGCGCAGGGGAAGCGTGCACGTCGTGAACCAGAACCGGTGCCCGCGCAGGCAGCCGGCGCCCGTGACCGGAAGGACCACCGATGAGTGGCACCATCACCCACAACGGTTCGCTCGATGCCAGCGGCCTGCGCATCGGGATCGTCGCCGCGCGATTCAACGACGCGGTCGTGGAGCGCCTGGTGTCCGGGGCGCTCGACGCCCTCGCGCGCCACGGTGCGTCACCCGACGACCTGCGTGTCGTCTGGGTCCCGGGAGCGTTCGAGGTCCCGTTGGCCCTCAAGACGCTGGCCAACTCCGGATCCGTCGATGCACTCGTGGCCCTCGGGTGCGTGGTGCGCGGGTCGACACCCCACTTCGACTACGTCGCGGGAGAGTGCGCATCGGGCGCATCGGCGGTCGCGCTCGACACCGGCATCCCCGTCGCGTTCGGGGTGTTGACCACCGATACCTGGGACCAGGCCGTCGAGCGTGCGGGCGGCAAGCTCGGCAACAAAGGCGCGGAAGCTGCGGCAACGGCGGTCGAGATGGCACGGGTCCTCAAGGACCTGTGACGGCCCGTGACGCGCGGTGACGACCTGTGACCCCTGACCCGGCCCCGGCTCCCCAGCCGTCCCCGCCCGCCGGCGCCAAGCGGGCGGCCATGGACGACGAGCAGGAGCATCTCGCCCGGATCCACGACCGGGTCGAGCAGATGCGCCGCAAGGCGGATGACCGACTCGCGGCGACCGTCGCGGACCGGCCGGGATCGACCTTCCAGGCGGTGTTCGAGCGCGACGTCACGGCACACCACCACGCGGCCCGTTCGGCCCGCTACACCTTCGGTGACGTCGAATCGCTGGCGTTCGGCCGGCTGGATCTGACCGACGGCGATCACCTGCACGTCGGCCGGGTGTCCGTCGTCGATGACGACGGTGACGTCATCCTCGTGGACTGGCGCGCTCCGGCCGCCGCCCCGTTCTACCAGGCCACGGCGGCCCGACCCCTCGGGGTGGCACGTCGACGCACCCTGACGACCAAGGGCCAGGTGCTGCGGGACCTCGACGATGAACTGGTGGATCACGATGCCGCCGAACGGCTCGGGCTGGAGGCCGTCACCGGGCAGGGGGCACTGCTCGCGGCGCTCGCGAGGTCGCGCTCCAGCACGATGCGTGACATCGTGGCGACGATCCAGGCCGATCAGGACCGGATCGTGCGGACCCCGGCCGCCGGAACCCTGGTGGTGACCGGTGGCCCCGGAACGGGCAAGACGGTGGTCGCGCTGCACCGGGTCGCCTACCTGCTCTACCAGGACCGCGACCGGTTCGAGGGTCGCGGTGTGCTGGTCGTCGGACCCTCCCGGGCGTTCACCGAGTACACGGCACGGGTCCTGCCGGCGCTCGGCGAGGACCGCGCGGTCCAGCGTCCGCTGGGATCGCTGGCTCCCCGAGGAGCCTCGATCCGGGGATGGGACACCGCGAGCGTCGCGGCGGTGAAGGGCCAGCTGCAGATGACGGAGGTCTGCCAGGCGTTGCTCCCGCGTGTGCTGCCACCTCTGCCATCGTCGACGCGTGTCGCGTTCGACGGCACCACGGCACGGGTGACGGCGGCGGACCTCGACCCGGTCCGGCAGCGACTGCTCGACGGGGTGGTCCCCGACCGGCACGGCTCCAGCTACCACGACCGATCCGCCGGCGCCGAGGAGTCCCTGCGCGCCGCGTTGTGGCGGGCATGGCGCACCGCCCACCGTGCGGCGGGGGAGGATCCGCCGCATGAGCGGGCCGGTTCCGGGTTCGACGGTGCCTTGGACGACGCCGCTGAGGTCACGATGCTGCGCCGCTGCTTCTGGCCCGACCTGCAGGCGGAGGACGTGCTGCGCGAGGTCGCCACCGGACGGGTCCCGTTGGCGGAGGTCGCCGACGGCATCCTCCCGCCCGACGCGATCGAGGCCGTGGCGGGTGCCTGGGAACGCGCCGGGGACTGGACGATCGACGACGTGGCGCTGCTCGACGAGATCGCGGCTCTGCTCGGGACCCGACCCGACCCGAAGGCCGGGCGGCGGACCGACGACCCGGGGCTGCGGGTGACCGGCGACCCTGGCGACGACCGCCCGACCCCCGTCGACATCGAGGCGGATGGTTACCGCGACTTCGCGCACGTCGTCGTCGACGAAGCGCAGGACCTCACGCCCATGCAGTGGCGGGCCGTCGCACGGCGCGGTCCCTACGCCTCCTGGACCGTCGTGGGGGATCTGGCCCAACGCAGTCGCGTCAGCGAGCCATCGACCTGGGAGGCCATCGCCGGTCTGATCGGTCGACGCCGTGTGGCGATCGAACGGCTGACGATCAACTACCGCACCCCCGCCGAGATCGTCGACGTCGCGCGGGATGTGCTGGCAGCGGCCGGACACGATCCCGACGACACCCCGACGAGCGTCCGCAGCGGTGGCGATACACCGGAGGTCGTCACCACCGACGACACCACCGCGACCGCCCTCGCCCTCGTCCGGGACACGCTGGGCGCCGAGGACGGCACGCTGGCCGTGATCGCACCCACCTCCGAGTTGCCGGGGTTGACCGACGCGTTCACCGCTGCCGGGGAGGCGTTCGATCCGGACCGGATCCGGGTCCTGCATCCCCGAACCGCGAAGGGGCTCGAGTTCGACGACGTGGTGATCGTGGCACCCGACCGGATCGTCGCGGAGGACGAGGTCGGCACCCACCAGCTGTACGTGGCGGTGACACGTGCCACCCGCCGGGTCCGGTTCGTCGCAGCGCCGGATGCGACGTTCCCGGGCCGCTCGCGCTGTGAGGTCCGACCGGGCTGACTCGACGTTGTCGGCTGGCCGTCTCCGGCAACAACGGCTGTCGGTGTGGCCGAGGTGGCTACAGGCGACAGGCCAGGATGTCGGTGACGAGGATCCCCTTGGCGCCCAGGTTCCACAGCTCGTCCATGATGCGGTGGGTCTCCTTGCGGGTCACCATCGCGCGGACCGCCACCCAGTCGGTGTCCTGGAGCGGGCTGATCGTCGGTGATTCGATGCCGGGGGTCAGCGCCGCGGCCTCGTCGAGCAGTTCGGTGCGCACGTCGTAGTCGATCATCACGTACTGCCGGGCGATGATCACGCCGTTGATGCGGCGCAGGAGGTGATCGACCTCGTCGGACGGCTCCGCACCCGGGCGTCGGATCAGGACCGCCTCCGACTGCAGGATCGGGTCGCCGACGATCTCCAGGCCGGCCTGGCGAAGGGTGGTGCCGGTCGACACGACGTCCGCGATGATGTCCGCGACGCCGAGCCGAACCGCCGTCTCCACGGCGCCGTCGAGGTGGACGACGGATGCCTCGATGCCGTGCTTCTGCAGGTCCTTGCGCACGATCCCGCTGTAGGAGGTGGCGATCCGCTTACCGGCGAAGTCCGCGATCGTCGTGGCGCTTCCGGGTACGGCGGCGTAGCGGAAGGTCGAGTGCCCGAAGTCGAGCCCGAGGATCTCGTCGGGCTCCGCATCCGAATCGAGGAGCAGGTCGCGGCCCGTGATCCCGATCTCCAACTGGCCGGCGCCGACGTAGGTGGCGATATCGCGGGGACGCAGGAAGAAGAACTCGGTGCCGCTCTCCGGATCGATCAGCACCAGCTCGCGGTGATCGCGTCGTTGCCGGTAGCCGGCTTCGCGCAGCATCGCGGTCGCGGGATCGGAGAGCGAGCCCTTGTTGGGCACGGCGACGCGCAGCATCGGTTGGGTCCTTGGTCATCCGGGGAACCGGCCCGGGATGGTCGGCCCTGGGTCGTCGGTCCGGGGTGGTCAGAGGTGAGCGTAGACGTCCTCGAGGGACAGACCGGTCGCCAGCATCATCACCTGGATGTGGTAGAGCAGCTGCGAGAGCTCCTCGGCGGCGCGCTCGGGGGTCTCGTGTTCGGCGGCCATCCAGGACTCCGCCGCCTCCTCGACCAGCTTCTTGCCGATGGCGTGGACGCCGGCGTCCAGCGCGGCGACCGTGCCGGAGCCGGCGGGGCGGGTCTCGGCCTTGGTCTGGAGTTCGGCGAACAGCCCGTCGAAGGTCTTCACGTCGGTTCCCGGTGATCGTCGGAGGCGCAGCGGTCGGCGTCAGCGTAGGCGAGCCGGGGAGGCCGGCCCGCCCGACCGCTAGGCTGTCGGGCAACCGTGACCCCACACCCCTGAGGAGCACCGCGTGAGCGACGTGCCCAACGACCCCACCGCGATGTCCGGCCAGCAGGGCGGCGACGAGCCGACCGAGGAGGAGGTCCGCGCCTACATCAGCCAGCTGCGTGGCGCTCCCGTGGACCAGGTCATCGCCGAGGTCTCCTCCGCGTTGATCAACGCGGCGCAGGTCAAGCTCGGTCGCAAGGACGGTCGGCTGCTGCTGGATGTGGTCGGCGCCGTGACCGAGCAGTTGCGCGGTCAGGTCGACGACGAGTTGCCCCGGCAGCTCGACGACGTGCTCGCCAAGTTGCGCATGGCACAGGTCGAGGCGGAGAAGGAGGTCGCCCAGCAGGTCCAGGATGAGCCCAACGACCTCGGCTCGACCCCGACCGCTCCGGGGGAGGCGTCACCCGCCCAGGCCCCGGGCTCACCATCCGCTGGTGCCTCCGACGGTGGCAGCGCCGCCTCCCGTCTGTGGACACCGGGCAGCTGAGTGCCGCGTCGGCCGCGTCGGTGAACGCTCACGGGCCGTGCCGGCGGGCTGCGTGGACGTTCGGCTGAGCCGCGTGGTAGGCTCCCTGGCACAACCGAACCGAAGAGGCGTCTGACCGGCGCCCACCCGGCAGGTACGCCTCCCCGGGTCAGCATCCGCACCCTGCAGCGCGCCGCACCCGTGTGGCCCGCTGCAGACCTGCGAGCTGTCCCTTCCGGCGACCGCCCCGTGTGGTCGCCTTTCGCATGTCCGGCCGGACCGACGGCCAGGCCGGCGGATCGCTCGAACGCCTCCCCCCGATCCACCCGATCCCGTACGACCTTCGAGGAGGCACCAGCATCGACGATCAGCAGCGCCGCCTGAACGCGGACATCAAGGTTCCACGCGTCCGACTTGTCGACGCCGACGGCACACAGGTCGGCATCGTTCCACTCGCGCAGGCCCTGCGACGGGCCCGCGAACAGGACCTCGACCTCGTGGAGGTGGCGCCCCAGGCTGATCCGCCGGTCTGCCGCATCCTCGACTGGGGCAAGGCCAAGTACGAGGAGGAACAGAAACAGAAGGATGCCCGCAAGCGCCAGAGTCAGATCTCCGTGAAGGAGATCAAGATGCGGCCGAAGATCTCGGACAACGACTACAACACCAAATCCAACCACGTCCGCCGCTTCCTCAAGGATGGCGCGAAGGTGCGGGCATCGATCATGTTCCGCGGCCGGGAGATGAGTCACACCGAACTCGGGTTGAAGCTGTTGGATCGCCTCGCCGAGGACATGTCCGAACTCGCCACCGTGGAAGCCGCCCCCAAGGTCGATGGGCGCAACATGGTGATGGTGCTGGCACCGGTCAAGCAGAAGGCCGCGAAGGAGAGCGACGGCGACGAACCTGCTCCCTCCGACGCAACCGACGACATCACCGACGCGAGCACCGCCTGACGCTGTTCGCACGCGTACCCACGGCGCCAACTGCGCCGGACGATCTCATGCCTGGAAGGCCCCGATATGCCCAAGCAGAAGACCCACAGCGGCACCAAGAAGCGGTTCCGCGTCACGCGCAACGGCAAGGTCATGACCGCGCAGAAGAACCGCAAGCACCTGCTCGAGCACAAGAGCGCGAGCCGCAAGCGCCGGCTCGCCGGTGAGAAAGAGATCACCGGTGCGGATGCCAAGCGCATCAAACGGCTGCTCAACCAGTAGCTCCCGGTCCGACCCGATCTGTTGACACCGGGGTCGTGCACAGCGGCCGGTGTCCGTCCGACCTCCCGAGGAGGCAGTCGTCATGGCACGAGTCAAGGGTGGCGTTCACGCCAAGAAGAGTCACAAGGCGGTCATGAACCGCGCGAAGGGGTTCCGTGGTGCACGGAGCCGTCGGTTCAAGGTGGCCAAGGAGGCCGTCTACCACGCCGAGCGGTACGCCTACCGCGACCGGCGCAGCCGCAAGGGCGACATGCGTCGTCTGTGGATCGCGCGGATCAACGCGGGTGCCCGGCAGGAGGGCCTGAGCTACAGCCGTTTCATGCACGGCCTGAAGCTCGCGGAGATCGAGGTTGACCGCAAGGTGCTCGCAGACCTCGCCGTTCACGAACCCGCGGCGTTCGCGGCGCTGGTCACGGCGGCGAAGGGTGCGCTGGAGTCGGACGCGGCCTGAGCGACCTGGCGCCCGACGAACTCAGCTCGACCCGCAACCCTCGGGTCAGGGAGCTTGCCGCGCTCGCCCGTCGACGTGATCGGCGGGAACAGGGCCGGCACCTCATCGACTCGCCCAACGCCGTCACCTCGGCGTTGGCGGCCGGGGTCGTGCAGGAGGTTCTCGGTACCGCCGAGGGTCTGGCGTCGCTGCTGACCGAGGTGGTCGTCCCGCGGGACGTGGTGGTGACCCAGGTCACTGCCCACGTGCTCGAGCGACTCTCCGACGTCCGGACCCCGCAGGGGGTCGTGGCGGTCGCCACGTCGCACACCGGGGACCTCGATGCGGTGATGGGCACCGGACTGGTGGTCGTGCTCGATGCCGTTTCCGACCCCGGCAACGCCGGCACCATCGTCAGGACCGCGGACGCGGCCGGTGCGGCGGGTGTGATCCTGACCGAGGGAAGTGTCGACGTGTTCGGGCCCAAGGCGGTCCGTGCAGCGGCCGGGTCGACCTACCACCTGCCCATCGTGGTCGATGTCCCGCTCGACGCCGTGGTCGATCGGTGCCGAACGGCCGGGCAACCGATCTACGGGCTGGCCGGCTCCGGCTCGCTGACCATCGACGATCTGGAGCGACAGGCGCCGCCGATCGCTCTGGTCCTGGGCAACGAGGCGCACGGCCTGTCGACCGCCAACGCGGAACTGCTGGACGGTCTGGTCTCGATCCCCATCCACGGCCGTGCCGAGTCCTTCAACGTCGCCGCAGCTGCCGCCATCGCGATCTACCTGACGGCGCGCTCGACGCGGTTGCGTGCCTGATGGGCAACGACCCGCTGGAGCGGCTCGCGCACGGCGTCCTGATCATCCGTGACGGACGGATCACGTACAGCAACACCCACGCGCGTGGGTTGCTGCAGAGCAGTGCCACGGCGGACCGACGCGATCCCACCTGGCCGCAGGGGCGTGCGCTCGCCGATGCGGCGCGCTTCCTCGATGAGGCCGGCGACCCCGTGGTCCTGCCGACCGACCCACCCGCGGTCGGTGGCCGGTACGCCGAACACCTCGTCCGGCTGCAGACGGCAGGGCCCCCGCGACCGTTGGCGCTGGAAGGGGCCTGGTCGGATGGCGAACTGGTGCTCACGCTGAGGAACGCGGGCCGTCGCGACTCGGCGGTCCGACTCCAGGGCGACATGGTCGCCACGGTCGCCCACGAGATCCGCTCGCCGCTGACCAGCGTGAAGGGGTTCACCCGGACCCTGCTGTCGCGATGGGACCGGTTCTCCGACGAGCAGAAGCTCACGATGCTGGCGACGATCGAACAGGATGCCGACCGCGTCACCCGGCTGCTTACCGACCTCCTCGAGGTCTCCCGGATCGATGCCGGTCGGGTCAAGCTGAATCGGTCCACCGTTGATGTGGCGGCCCTGGCCGTGTCGGTGGCGGACAAGGCCCGGGTGCGGAGCAGCCAGCCGCAGATCGAGGTCATCTGCGAGCCAACGGCCGATCCTGCGGCGACGTCGATCTCCGCGGATCGGGACAAGCTCGAACAGGTCCTGACCAACCTGGTCGACAACGCGATCCAACATGCACCCGGGAGTCCCATCACGCTCACCGTCGCGTCGTTCGAGCATGGTGTTCGGGTCAGCGTGGCGGATGAGGGTCCCGGCGTCGATCCCGCGACCAGTGCCCAGTTGTTCCGCAAGTTCGGTCGCGGGCGGGATGCCGCGCGCTCCGGGACGGGCCTCGGGCTCTTCCTCACCAAGGGGATGGTGGAGGCGCACGGTGGACGCATCTGGTTCGACCCGGACGTCGAGGTCGGGGCGACGGTGCACCTCGAGCTCCCACGAGCCGTGGGCTGACCGGTCGCCGGATGGGCGTCTACGCTGCGGGCCGAACGTCGCTCCACGCCACACGCCGCCATCGCCAGATGTCCGGCGCGCGGCGTTCCTGCTGGAGGTAGCCCGTGACTGACGCACCCGAAGACGCCGTCGCGCGGATCGTCGAACTCAAAGCCGAGGCGTTGGCGGCCATCGCGGCCGCCGATGACACGCCTGCGCTCAACGATGTCCGGGTCCGGTTCACCGGGAAGCGCTCGGTGCTCGCCGACCTGCAGAAGGGGATGCGGGATCTGACCCCCGACGAACGCAAGGAGCGCGGGCAGGCACTCAACAGCTTCCGCGCCGCGTTCGATGCGGCCTATCAGGCGCGGGAGGAACAGCTCGCGGGCGCTGCCCTCGCGGCGCGCCTGGAGGCGGAGCGCCTCGATCTGACCCTGCCACCTCGACATCGCCCCCGGGGACGTCCGAACCTGTTGACCCAGGTCGAGCACGAGATGCTCGAGGTGTTCATCGGGATGGGCTACCGGGTCGCCGAGGGTCCGGAGGCCGAGGCCGGTCTGTTCAACTTCGACCTGCTCAACATCGAATCCGATCACCCTGCCCGCCAGGAGATGGACACGATCTACGTCGCCGGGTTCGACGACGTGGTCCTACGGACCCACACCTCCCCGGTGCAGGCGCGGGTGATGGCGGTCCAGGATCCGCCGATCGCGGTCGTGTGCCCGGGGCGGACCTACCGCGCGGACGCGGTCGATGCGACGCACTCGCCGGTGTTCAGCCAGGTCGAGGGTCTGGTGATCGGTGAGGACATCACGATGGGGGACCTGCGTGGGACCCTGCTGGCCTTCTCCCGTGCGCTGTTCGGTGCGGACCGCCAGATCCGCCTGCGGCCGTCGCACTTCCCGTTCACCGAGCCGTCGGCCGAGGTCGACGTCTCGTTCGACGGGCCCGGCGGCAACCACGGCTGGCTGGAGATCCTCGGTGCCGGGATGGTCGACCCGAACGTCCTGTCGATGTCGGGGATCGAACCGGAGCGCTACGCCGGGTTCGCCTTCGGCATCGGGATCGAGCGGGTCGCGATGCTGCGCTACGGCGTCACCGACATCCGCGAGTTCTTCGAGGCCGACGCCCGCTTCCTCGCCCACTTCTGATCGTTGCCGGGTCGTCCCCGCCCCCTGCCTCTGAGACATCCCCGCTGCTGAGCACACCGTGAAGGACCTGTCGTGAAGTTGCCGCTCTCCTGGTTGCGTTCCCTGGTGGACGTCGACCTGCCGGTCGCCGAACTCGCCGACGTGATGAGCCTGCACGGGCTCGAGGTCGAGGAGGTCGCGACCCCCGGTGCGGGGACCGCCGGTGTTCGGACCGCCCGCGTGCTCGACTGGTCCGCCCACCCCGACGCGGACAAGCTGCGCGTCGTCGAGGTGACCGGGGACGGCGGGGACGGATCGATCGAACTGGTCTGCGGGGCATCCAACTTCGACGTCGGCGATGTCGTCGCCCACGCGGTCCCGGGGGCCTCGATCCCCGGCATGACCATGGAGAAGCGCAAGATCCGCGGGGTCGTCTCCCACGGCATGTTGGCGTCCGCCCGTGAACTACAGCTCGGTGACGACCACGACGGCATCCTGCGGCTGCCGCGCGATACGCCGCTCGGCGCCGAACTGACCGAGCTGCTGCCGCTGGGTGAGCCGGTCATCGAGATCGCGGTCCAGCCGGACCGCGGCGACCATCTCAGCGTGCTCGGTGTGGCCCGGGATCTGGCCGCCATCCTGGATACCCGGTGGAACGCGCCGGAGATCCCGACCGCGCCGACCGCGTCGACGATCCCGGTCGACCTGCGGACCGACGGCTGCGTGCGCTTCGCGACCTGGAGCGTCGACGACGTCACCGTGCAGCCGTCGCCGCCGTGGTTGGCGCAGCGCCTGGCGCAGTGTGGCGTGCGGTCGATCGACGTCGTCGTCGACATCACCAACTATGTGATGCTCGAGCTCGGGCAGCCGCTCCACGCGTTCGACCTGGACCGGTTGCGGGGACCGTCGCTGGTGGTCCGTGGATCGCAGGGTGGCGAGCGACTGACCACGCTCGACGACCAGGTGCGCGAACTCGTCGACGGCGACCTCGTCATCGATGACGCGGAACGCCCCGTCAGCCTGGCCGGGGTGATGGGTGGGCTCGACACCGAGGTCACACCTGCGACGACCCGCGTGCTCCTCGAGGCAGCGGTCTGGGACCCGGCCAGGATCCGTCGGACCTCGCGGCGGCTGGGGCTCGAGAGCGAGGCCAGCAAGCGGTTCGAGCGGCGGGTCGACCCGCAGGGCGCGGACCGGGCCGTGGCACGCGCCGCCGATCTGCTGGCGCGGCTGTCGGGCGGGACCGCGACGGGATCCGATGTGGTCGCCGGCGGGTCGACGCCGGCGTGGGCGGCGCCCACGCCGGTGACCGTCGACACCGCGCGCGTCGGCCGGCTGCTGTCGTTGGACCTGGACACCGCTGCGCAGGCTGCGTTGCTGGTGCGCAGCGGCTGCGAGGTCGAGTCGGTCGCTCACGGGCACCTCGAGGTGACGGCCCCGTCGTGGCGGGGCGATCTGACCCGACCGGCCGACATCGCCGAGGAGGTGGCGCGCCTCCACGGCTACGACGCCATCCCCGCGACCCTGCCGGCGATCACCCAGGTCGGTGGCCTGACCCCGCAACAACGCCTTGAGCGCGAGGCCCGGTCGATCGCGCTGGCCGGCGGCTTCTCCGAGTCCGTGTCCCGGCCCTTCGTCGGTGGCGGGGCGATGGTCGGCGTGGCGCCCTCGAACGGCCGCGTCGTGCTGAGCAACCCGCTGGCCAAGGACGCGTCCGCGATGCGCCCGTCACTGCTGGAGGGCCTGCTGCAGGCGATCCGGCGCAACGTCGGACAGGGCCGTCCCGGTGTCGCGCTCGTGGAGTTCGGGCGGCTGTTCCGGCCGGTCGACGATCCGGTCGGCGACGTGCTCGATGCGACCATCGACGGCGTCTGGCGCTGGCGGTCACCCGACGGCGCGCCGCTCCCCGTCCAGCCACGGGCGATCGGCCTGGCCGCGCAGGGCCTGCGGGTCGGACCCGGGTGGTTGGACCAGGACGACCGGTGGACGCTCGATCACGTGCTCGGTGTCCTCGACGAGGTGGTCGATCGACTCGCACCACCGGGCGACGCCGCGTGGCGCCTGCAGCGGGTCGCGGTCGAGCGCGAGGGCCTGCACCCCGGGCGGACCGCGGCGCTGCATCTGTTCGGCCACGAGGTCGGGCTCGTGGGGCAGCTGCATCCGAGCGAAGCCGACGACCGTGACCTGCCGGAGCCGGTCGTGGTCGGCGAGCTGCTGCTGGAGCCGTTGCTGCTGGCCGTCCCGGAAGGCGGACACCCGCCGATCGGATCGATCTCGCTCGTCCGGCACCCGGCGATGAACATCGATGTCGCGTTGCTGGCCGATGATCAACTGCCCTACGCCTCGCTGGAGGCCGCGGTCTGCCGCGGTGCCGGTGAGCTGTTGGACGAGATGTGGTTCTTCGACCAGTACCGCAGTGAGCAGTTGGGGGAGGGGCGCCGCAGCGTCGCGATCCGCCTGCGGCTCCAGGACCCGGAGCGCCAGCTCACCGACGACGATGCCGAGGCCGTGATCAACGCGATCGCAGAGCAGGCCGACGCCATCGGCGCGACCCTGCGGCGGTAGATGCGCCCGGCACCCACGTTGGCTCGGGTCCCTCCGGGCTGGTGTGTGGTCGATCGGTCCGCTGCCTACCCTCGTCCCATGGCATCCATCAAGCTGCAGGGCGGCGTCTCCGTGCCGGAGGCGGAGCTCGAGCTGCGCGCCGCCAGGTCCAGCGGTCCGGGTGGCCAGAGCGTCAACACCACCGACTCCAAGGTCGAACTCCGCTGGGACGTGGCGTCGAGCGGCGCGCTCACGCCGGCCCAGCGCGAACGGGTCATGGACCGGCTGTCGTCCCGCCTCACGACGGACGGCGTGCTGATCCTCTTCGGCTCCGAGCACAAGAGCCAGCACCGCAACCGTGAGGCCGTCATCGCCCGGTTCCAGTCGATCGTCGACGAGGCGCTCACGCCCCCGAAGGCCCGGCGGCGCACACGCCCGACCCGGGGCTCGAAGGAACGCCGGCTCACGAGCAAGAAGCGCCGGGGTGAGATCAAGAAGCTCCGCAAGCCCCCGCCGACCTGAGCATCCCTGCACATCGACCCGTCGAGTTTGCAATTTCCTGCACTATCCTGCAGGATGCGGCCTGCACGGTCGGAGGGATCCCGGTCACCCGCGGCAGCGATCCCTCCCACTCCGCACCCCGGCAACGCAGTGGACAGGAACATCCAGTGGCATACCGCGCCGGCATCGTCGGTGCCTCCGGCTACGGAGGTGTCGAACTCGTGCGCCTGCTGACGAGCCACCCCGGCATCGACGTCGAGGTGGTGGCCGCACACGGGCAGGCGGGCGAACCGGTCGCGAACCTGTTCCCGAACCTCGCGGGTGACCGCCATTTCGATGCGATCGATCCCGACGAACTCGCGGCGCTCGATGTCGTGTTCCTGGCGACCCCCCACGGACCCGCGTTGGACCTCGGTGCCGTGCTCCACGACGCCGGCACCAGGGTCGTGGACCTGTCCGCCGCCTTCCGCCTGTCCGCCGACGGATTCGGCACCTGGTACCACGACGTCCACCCGCGGCCGGACCTGGCGGCGGGGGACGACGCTGCCGCCACCTCGACGGTCTACGGACTGCCCGAACTCCCCGACCCCGTCGGTGGGGCTCGGGACGCGGGTGGAGCGACCCTCCGCGACCGGATCCGTGAAGCGACGCTCGTCGCCAACCCCGGCTGCTACCCGACGGCGACCCTGTTGGGGCTGGCGCCGCTCGCTTCCCTGATCGAGCCGGGCACCATCGTGGTCGATGCCAAGAGCGGGACCTCGGGTGCCGGTCGGCCGGCCAAGGACCACCTGCACTTCAGCCACGTCCACGGCGATCTGGTCACCTACGGCGCACCGGCGCACCGGCACACCGGCGAGATCGAACGGTGGCTCCCTGCCGGCCTCGGCGCCATCACCTTCACGCCGCACCTCGTGCCCATGAGTCGCGGCCTGCTCGCGACCTGCTACGGAAAGCTCGTCGACGGCACGTCCGCCACGGACGTCCAGGACGCGCTGCACTCCGCCTACGACCACGAGCCGTTCGTGCACGTCCTGGCGTCCGGCACGTTCCCGCACACCAAGGCGCTGGCCGGTTCCAACGGCTGCCAACTGAGCGCCGTCGTCGACGACCGCACGGGCCGGGTGACCGTCACCTCCGCGATCGACAACCTCGGCAAGGGTGCCGCGGGGCAGGCCATCCAGAACGCGAACCTGCTGCTCGGTCTCGAGGAGACCACGGGACTGACCGCCATCGGGATGTACCCGTGACCGCCACCCCCGCACCAACCCACATCCACGGCTGGGGGCCGCTCGATCGCACGGGCCTGACACCGATCGACGGGGGTGTCACGGCCGTCGCCGGCATCCGCGCCGGCGGGGTCGTCAGCGGCGTCAAGGCATCCGGGAAACCCGACCTCGCCCTGATCGCCGCCGACGAGCCGGCCGGTGCCGCCGCGGTCACCACGACCAACCTCGTCAAGGCGTCCGCCTGTCTGCTGACCGACCGGAACACCGCCGACGGGCGGGCCCAGGCCATCCTCATCAACGCCGGGAACGCGAACGTCTGCACACCGGACGGCGCCGCACACACGCAGCGTCTGGCTGACGCGACCGCGCGCCATCTCGACGTTGCAGCGGCCGATGTCCTGGTGATGTCCACCGGTGTGATCGGCGTCCCGCTGCCCATCGATCGCATCGAGGAGGCGCTGCCGGCCGTGGTCGCCGACCTGGCCCCCGACGGCGCCGACCGTGCGGCGACGGCGATGCTGACCACGGACACCGTGACCAAGCAGGTCGCGTTCGAGGTCGCGGACGAGGACGGCAACCGCTGCGTGGTCGCCGGGATGGCCAAGGGCGTCGGCATGATCGAACCGGCGATGGCCACGCTGCTCGTCGTGCTGACGACGGACGCGCCGCTCGGCAGGCCGGTCCTGCAGCAACTGCTCCGTCAGGCCGTCGGCGTGACGTTCAACCGCATCAGCGTGGATGGGGACGGCTCCACGAGCGACACGGTGGCGATCCTTGCGACCGGTGCGGCGGACCACCCACCGAACCTGGACGCGGTCACCCGGGGTCTGCATGCCGTCTGCGCGGACCTCGCCCACGCGGTGGTGTCCGACGGTGAGGGCGCGAGTCGGGTCGCGGCGATCACGGTGCGCGGGGCGTCGTCCGAGGAGGACGCCGAGACGCTTGCCCGTGCGATCGCGAGTTCGCTCCTGGTCCGCGCGGCGATCCACGGCGCTGACCCGAACTGGGGCCGCATCCTCATGGCGATGGGCACGGCCGGTGTGGCTTTCGAACCCGACCGGGTGAGTGTGTCGTGCGGTGGGGTGACGGTCTGCCGCTTCGGGGTCGCGACCGCGTTCGACCGCGGCCAGGCGGCTGTCGCCATGGACCGTCCGCAGGTGACGATCGACGTGGACCTCAACGTGGGACCGGCGTCGGCGACCATGCTCACCTGCGACCTCACGCCCGAGTACGTCCGGTTCAACGCCGAATACACGACCTGAAGCCCACGATCCGATCAGGACCCACCATGTCCTCCCGTTCACATGCCTCCACGGCCGCCGCACACGCCATGAACCCGACCCGTGCCGCCACCTCGGCACAGGCCGCCGCCAACGCCGCGACCCGCGTCTCGAGCGCCGACGGCGTCAACGTCGCCCGCATCGAGGTCGCCCAGGAGAAGGCGGCCGTCCTGCGCGAGGCCTTGCCCTGGATCACGCAGTTCCACGGCCGCACGGTCGTGGTCAAGTACGGCGGCAACGCGATGGTCGACGATGCACTCAAGGGTTCGTTCGCCGCCGACATCGCCCTGCTGCACTTCGTGGGCCTGCGTCCCGTCATCGTCCACGGTGGTGGGCCGCAGATCAGCGCGCTCGCCGAGCAGTTGGCGGTGCCGTCCAACTTCGTGGGCGGCCTACGGGTCACGGACGACGCGATGATGAACGTCGTGCGCATGGCCCTGCTCGGTCAGGTCAACCCCGAGGTCGTCGGGCTGGTGCAGGACGCCGGAGCGCCCGCCGTCGGGGTCGCAGGGACGGATGCCGGGCTGATCCAGGTCCGTCCCGCGGTCGGACCTGAGGGTGAGGACCTGGGCCTGGTCGGCGAGGTGGAGACGGTCAACGCCCGCTACATCAACGAACTGCTCGACGACGGGTTCGTCCCCGTGATCGCCACGGTCGGACGCGACGCTGACGGCCGCGAACGCAACGTCAACGCCGACCTGGCCGCTGGTGCGATCGCCGCCGCCCTCGAGGCGTCCAAGCTCGTCTACCTCACGGACGTCCCGGGGCTCTACCTCGATTTCGGTGATGTCGAGAAGCAGGCACTGATGAGCGAGGTGTCGGTCGATCGGTTGGAACGGATGCTCCAGGACGACGAACTCCACACCGGGATGCGCCCGAAGATCCGGTCGATCGTGTCCGCGATCCGCGCCGGTGTCCCGCAGGCCCACATCCTCGACGGCCGCGTCCTGCACGCCGTGCTGATCGAGATCTTCACCGACGAGGGCGTCGGCACGATGATCACGCGGTCGTTGGATCCGGTCGTGCCCCCCGGTGCGGAGATGCGGTCATGAGCCACCTCGACGACCTGCAGGTCCGGGCGGACAGCCGCATCATGACCACCTACCCGCCGGGCAAGGCCGCCTTCGTCCGCGGCCAGGGCACGGTGCTGTTCGACGGGGACGGCAACGCGTGGCTCGACTTCCTGTGCGGTCTGGCGGTGACCAGCCTCGGGCACGCGCACCCCGCGGTCACCGAGGCCGTCGCCCGGCAGGCCGGGACCCTGGTGCACACGTCCAACCTCTACCTCACCGAGCCGGCCATCGAACTGGGGGAGCGGCTGGCACGCATCTGCGGCTGGGAGGAGGCAAACGTCTTCTTCGCGCAGTGTGGCGCGACCGCGAACGAGGCGGCCATCAAGTTGGCGCGCAAGCACGGCAAACGGCAGCACGACGACAAGGTGCGGATCGTGGCGCTGGAGGGGTCCTTCCACGGTCGGACACTGGCGACCCTGGAAGCCACCGGCCAGCCCGCCAAGCACGTGCCGTTCGCGCCTCTCGCGGGGTTCGTCGATCACGTCCCGTACGACGATCCGGAGGCGCTCCGTGCCGCGGTGACCGAGGACACCTGCGCCGTCATGCTCGAGATCGTCCAGGGTGAGGGCGGGGTCCGCCCGGTTCCCGACGAGGTCCTGCTCGCCGCACGCGAGGCCTGCGATGACCACGGTGCGCTGCTGATCGTCGACGAGGTCCAGACCGGCATCGGGCGGACGGGCCCCTGGTTCGCCTTCCAGGACGCGCCGATCGAGCCCGACGTGATCACGGTCGCGAAGGCGCTCGCCAACGGCATGCCGATCGGGGCGTGTATCGCCCGTGGTGCCGCCACCAAGGTCTTCGAACCCGGTGATCACGCCACGACCTTCGGTGGCAACCCGGTCACCTGCGCCGCGGCGCTCGCGGTGCTCGACACGATCGAACGCGACGGTGTGCTGCAGACCGCGGCGACCCGCTCGGAACGCCTGGTGGCTGGGCTGCACGACCTCATCGCCACCTCCGAGCTCGCCACCGGCGTCCGCGGGAAGGGACTGCTGCTCGGCCTCGAACTGGGCGCACCCGTCGCCCCCGAGGTCGAGGCGGCCTGCCGAGACGCACGCCTGCTGGTCAACGCCGTCGGGCCGGACGTGATCCGCCTGGCACCCCCGCTGAGCGTGAGCCGTCAGGAGGTCGACCAGGCGCTGACCACGCTCGGTGAGGCACTCCGCACGGTCGCTGCCACCTCGACGTCCCTGGAGCACGCATGAGCACCTTCCCCGATCACTTCCTGTCCTCGGACGACATCACCGGCGAGCAGACCATGTCGCTGTTGAGCCTGGCCGACGGGCTCAAGGCCGAACGGGATGCGCGCATCCACGCGGGTCGATCGCCCGTCCGCGACATCCTGCACGGCCGGACGGTGGCGATGATCTTCGAGAAGCCGTCCACCCGGACACGGGTCTCGTTCCAGGTCGCGGTGTCGGAGCTCGGTGGCAGCCCGCTGTCGCTGTCGTCCTCTGAGCTGCAACTGGGTCGAGGTGAGACGATCGCCGACACCGGTGCCGTGCTGTCCCGCTACGTCCACGGCATCGTGGTGCGCACCTTCGGTCAGGACCGGTTGGACGAACTGGCGGAGGCCGCCACGGTCCCGGTCGTCAACGCCCTGACGGACCAGGAACACCCGTGCCAGGCGCTGGCGGACCTGCAGACCATCCGTGCCGAGTTCGGCGAGCTGTCCGGGCGCACGCTGGCTTACGTCGGCGACGGCAACAACGTCGCCCATTCGCTGTTGCTGGCCGGCGCGAAGGTGGGTCTGTCAGTACGCATCGGACACCCGGAGGGCTACGCCCCCGACGGCGCCGTGGTCGCCCGGGCGCAGGAACTGGCGGCAGTCACGGGGGCACACATCACGGTCACGCTCGACCCCGTCGAGGCGGTCACCGGCGCCGATGCCGTCTACGCCGATGTCTGGGCGTCGATGGGCCAGGAGGACGAGGCCACCGAACGGCTCGCGACCTTCGCGCCCTACCAGGTCACCCCGGAGTTGTTCGCCCACACGGCTGATGAGGCGATCTTCCTGCACTGCCTGCCCGCGCACCGCGGCGAGGAGGTCACCGCCGAGGTGATCGACGGGACCGGCTCGCGGGTGTTCGACCAGGCCGAGAACCGGCTCCACGCCCAGAAGGCCCTGCTCGCCATGCTGCTCGGGAACTGATCCGCATGCCCCGCCCCACCGGTTTCCGTGCATCCGCGCTCACCCCCTGAACACTGATGCACGCCAACCCGGTGCGCGACGACCTCCCCCCGCGACCGCCCACCCCCAACAACGAGGATCCACGCCGATGGCTGACAAGACGCGTCGCCAGCAGCTGCTCCGGCAGCTGATCACGGATGGTGACCTGCGCTCCCAGGCGCAGGTCGTCGACGCGTTGGCCGCCACCGGTGTCGAGGTCCACGAGGCGACCGTCAGCCGCGACCTCGGCGAGGTCGGCGCGGTCAAGGTCCGCGGTGCGGACGGTTCGCTCGTCTACCGTCTGGCGGCGGACCCCGGACCGTCGTCGGCGCGTGAGCGCCTCGACGAGACGCTGCGGCGGTTCGTCACCAACGTGACCGCCAGCGGCAACCTCGCGGTCCTACGCACCCCACCCGCGTGTGCCCACCCGGTCGCCTCGGCGATCGACCTCGCCGAACTCGACCACGTGATCGCGACCGTCTCGGGTGACGACACGATCCTGGTGGTCGCCGAGGAGGGCACCACGGGCCGATCGCTGGCCGACGAACTGGCCGGACGCGCCGGCCTCCGCGCGACCTGACCT
>Ga0207421_10001874_pt1 | contig 26720 bp, 21 predicted proteins | sample SodLakKL_010_SED_4_FD_187542 | JGI IMG/M metagenome (GOLD analysis project Ga0207421, IMG submission 187542) | Alkaline sediment microbial communities from Lake Tanatar, Kulunda Steppe, Russia - 8KL_010_SED (SPAdes) (version 2) | ecosystem: Environmental > Aquatic > Non-marine Saline and... | reverse complement strand
CATAAACATGATATCCTGTAAGCAAATAGTATGTGCTCGTGCAGAGAAAACTATGATTTGAGACCGGTTTTTGAAGCTCTCGCGAAATCCCGGTTTCGAAGCCGCTTCACACTCGGGGAAAAAGAAAGAAAATATCTACGGGAAAAGGGCATCACTGCTATAGAACAACACGCCAGGGATTTTGTGAGTAGCCGGCTTGCCCCGGCCAGACCCAAAAACGACGGCAAACAGACACCGATGAAAAACCATCCGGTGTTTATCGCTCAGCACGCCACCGCGACATGCTGTCGGAAATGTCTTGAAAAATGGCATCGTATAAAAACCGGAGAAGAACTTACTGACGACCAGATAGACTATGTTGTTACGGTAATAATGTACTGGATTAAGCGCCAATACCATAAAAACGCAAAATCTGTGTGAGGTAAATTATGTCCTGCCCGAAAGTATTGCTGGTTAACACTAATCGCGCTCAGCCTCCTGTTGCTCCTGTAGGACTGGACTATCTGGCGGCGGCACTGGAGCATAAGGCAATTGAGCCTGTTCTTGTGGATCTGGCCTGGGAAAATTCTACAGAGCAGGCACTAAAGCATGCGATTGAAAAGCACTGCCCCGATCTTATCGGCCTGTCCGTTCGAAATATAGATGACAGTTCTTCTTCCACACGCGAGTTTTTCCTTGATCCGGTTCGTGACATCGTATCGTTTCTAAAAACAAATTACGCAGTGCCGGTCGTCCTCGGCGGATGCGGTTTTTCTATAATGCCTGATAGGGCTTTACGATACTGCGGCGGCAATTTCGGTATAAAAGGCGACGGCGAAAATGCCTTGGCCGAGCTTGCGATGCGTTTGCATAAAGGACAGGATTATAAAGATATTGCCGGACTGGTGTTTTTCGAGCAAGGCACAGCCGTAGCCAATAAAACCGAATATGCGCATATCGAGGATATGGAGTTTTTGAGTAAGCGGAATTTCATTGATAACCGCCGTTACTTTGAACAAGGCGGACAGGGAAATATAGAAACCAGACGCGGCTGCGATCAGAATTGCACCTATTGCGCCGACCCAATAGCCAAAGGCAGGTCAATGCGGTTTCGCAGACCGGAGCATGTTGTAGAAGAGTTGAGCAATCTGGTAGAGAAGGGTGTTGACTGTTTTCATTTTTGTGATTCAGAGTTTAATTTGCCTCCGAACTATGCCGAAAAAGTATGCCAGGCTACTATCAAAAGCGGTCTTAATGATGTAATAAAATGGTACGCTTATTGCGGTTGTGCGCCGTTTCCTTCATCGCTTGGCCGACTGATGAAAAAAGCCGGGTGCCTGGGCATAAATTTCGGAGCCGACTCGGCAAACCCGCAAATGCTCTCGATATTGGGCAGGGGTCATAACCCGGATGATGTAAAAAAAACAGCTCGGATATGCCGTGACAATGAAATTGATGTTATGTTCGATCTGCTCATTGGTGCCCCCTACGAAACAAGGCAAAGCATCCACAGCAGTATCGATTTTTTCAAAGCGATAGATGCTGACGCGGTGGGTATATCCGTCGGAATAAGACTTTACGAAGGTACGCCGCTGTATGAGCAGTTGGCAAATGACTCTGCCCGGGCAGTCCACATCAAAGACCCGCTGTTTCCGCTGTACTATGTCTCTGAAAATCTCGGCAGTGACATCGAAGATTACATACGCGATTTAACCGCCGATGATGAGCGTTTCCTCTCATTCGAAGCGGGCGACGCTGACCGCGACTACGGCTACACCGATAACCAACTACTTGTAAACGCGATTAAAAAAGGTTATCGTGGAGCATACTGGCACATATTAAAGCAGGTACAACAGGAAAAACTTTGAACCTCTTGCGCATCAAATTTTGTGAAAAAGACAGGTGCGATAATGCAGAAAATAGTAAACGGCGTTAAAATTGAGTGTGTTCAGGGAGATATTGCTTCGCAGGGCGATATTGCTGCTGTGGTTAATGCCGCGAATGCCCAGCTTAGAATGGGCGGCGGCGTAGCCGGTGCTATTAATCGCGCTGCCGGAGCGGAGTTGGAGCAGGAATGCCGGCCGCTGGCTCCGATTAAACTCGGCCAGGCCGTTTTAACAGGCGGGCATAAACTGCCGAATAGATATATTATCCACTGCCTCGGCCCTGTTTACGGCAGAGACAAGCCCGAGGACAAGCTGCTGGCAGATTGCTATCGCAACGCCCTGCTGCTTGCAGAAAAGCACAAAATAGAATCAATCGCATTTCCTGCCATATCTGCCGGCGCGTTCGGCTACCCTGTTGAGGACGCCGCCAGTGTGGCCTTCGGCGCCATTTTGGAAATGACCGACAAGCTGAAATATATAAAAATTGTCCGCTTTGTTTTATACAGCCGAGGCGACCTTGAGGCGCACCAAAATGTTTTATCCGCTCTTGCCACAAATACCGACAAATGAGAATTGAACAAGTGTTTTATATATTGAGCTTCGAGTGGCGATAATGAAAAAAGTGCCTGCTCATTTTTTTTCTGTTCTGATGCTTGGCATAATCTCCCAGATAGCCCAGGTGGTTCTTCTGCGCGAGTTGCTGATGGTTTTTCACGGCAATGAGCTTTCTATCGGCATCATTCTGGCAGCCTGGATGGCTTGGGTTGGTGTTGGAAGCGCCATCGGAGCGACAATAGCTCAGCGGACAAATCGTTCTCTGACTATTTTAACCTTAAATATCGCAGCCATATTACCATTACTGGTAATTACAGTTTCTGTCATACGCGGATTGAGGGGATTCTTTGATGTTACACCCGGAGCGTATTTGTCTTTGCCGGATATTATTATCTCCAGCTTTGTCGTTATGGCGCCGCTGTGTCTGCTTATCGGGATGCAGTTTGTACTGCTGGCAAAGATCTGGCGGCAGAGTGACGGTGCGGTAGGAATGTCCGGCGCAGGCAAAACATACATAGGCGAAGCCGCGGGAAATATCATCGGCGGAATAGTCTTTACATTCGCGATGGTGCGTTACCTAAACTCATTTCAATCTGTAGTTCTGGCCGGTATGCTAATGGCCGCCGGTGTCCTTTGGAGTGCTCGAAAAGTCGCCGGTTCAACGACGAAAGTGCATTGGCAAATACGCACTGTCGTCATTGTTTTGCTGATTGTCGCAGGTGCATCCCTTGCATTTCTCGGCTATGTGAACGATTGGGCATATACAATTCAATGGCGGTATTTCGCACCTGAACACCAGCTTGTCGAGACTCATCAATCCAAATATGGAAATATCACAATAGCTCGTCGTGATGATCAATACAGCTTTTTCAGGAGCGGACACCTGATGTTTGCCACTGCCGGACCAGAAACACTGGTGCCGCATTTTGAACAGCAGCAGGCATCAGTATTTGCACATTTCGCTATGGTTCAACACTCCCAACCCAAGAGCGTTCTGCTGATCGGCGGCGGCTTGCGCGGCACACTCAGCGAAATAGCCAAACATCCCGTCGAGCAGATTGATTATGTCGAATTGGATGAAGTGCTGACCAAAGCGGCCAAGCCTTATATTGCCCAGGCCACGCTGACAGCATTGGCTGATCCGCGAGTTCGGCTAATTCACGCTGACGGCAGAGTCTTCGTGAAAGAAGCCGACAAAAAATATGATATGATAATCGTTGATATTCCTGATCCTGCCACGGCAGTACTGAACCGCTATTATACTAACGAGTTTTTCGCACAGGCCGGCAGCCTGCTTAATACGGATGGAGTGTTTGTTATAGGGGCTGTCTCAACTTCAGGGCTGCGAAGCAGATCTGTGGCTAATAGAAACACCACGATATACCACACTTTGAGAAGCGTTTTTTCAAATGTCCTGCCGGTAGGGGAACGATTTTTGTTTTACTTTGCCTCGGATTCGCCAGAGCAGATATCATCCGATGCGGCTGTACTTCAACAACGATATATGCAACGGAATATCCAGTCCGAGGGTTTTTCCGGCCAACATTTTCATCTGTTGCTGGAGCAGTCGCAGCTTCGACGAATTAACTGTATAATCCGCAATCATGGCCGCACCGACGAAGCTCACCTTGCCGGGCCGCAGACCGGACCCATTTTACCTCAGTCTATATCGCAGCAACAAAAAATAGAAGATGAATTGCCGCCGGTGCGCACACAGTTCTTCATAAATTCCGATTTCAAGCCTATTGGGTACTACTACACACTGATGTTCTGGGGCGACCTGACACGAGCCGGCCATACGGAGATAGTTGGCCGATTGTTACAAATTCAACGGTGGTGGATTGTGCCTGCGATCGTCTTTTTTATTGGCCTTTCTATAATTCTGCGACTCTTAGGCAGTTTAACCGCTAAAAAAACCGATATGCAGTTCGCAGTGATTTTCGCGGTATTCACAACGGGGCTTTCAACGATGATACTGCAAATCGCACTTATATTTTCCTTTCAAAGCATATACGGCTTTATCTATGAGATGGTGGGGCTGATAGTTGCTATCTTTATGGCGGGTTTGGCGATAGGGACGGCTATTACTCATAGATATGTTGCTAATAAGGCGAACACAAATACGCTTGCAGCGGTACAGTTCGCAATAGCGGCTCTGGCTTGCTTAATAGCAGTTTTACTGCCACGCGCCGCCGCGATTGAATCGGCTGCGATTGTTTTTATGCTGTTTTCGGTTCTGACTTTTGTGTCGGGGTTGCTGAACGGACTGGATTTTCCGCTGGCAGCAGAATGTTTTATGGCTTTGAATCGTCAGGCTGAAAGATCCGCTGGAACCGTTTATGGTATAGAACTGTTTGGCGCGTGTTTGGGAGCAATTGTTGCAAGTGCGGTTGTGGCTCCGATTATGGGAATAATAGCGTGTTGCCTTCTGGCGGCAATAGTTAACGGCACCGCTTTTGTGGTATTAATGATATCGAGGAGACCGTATGGGTGGTAAAAATATCGATGGACAGGGATTAACCAAAAGGGAATTTCTCCAGGCGGGCTTAGGTGGATTTTGCGCACTATGTGTTGCGGGAATTGGGACCGGTGCAAATAAGGGCTATGCCCAGACTGCTCGCAAAGGATTTTTCAGGCCAAGACCCGGCAAGTGGTTCGAAAAAGCAGACAACAATAACATCCGATGCAGATTATGCCCCTGGGAGTGTAAATTACAGCCCGGGCAAAGAGCCAGATGCCGCGTAAGAAGCAATCATGACGGCACCGGCCATACCCTGGCTTACGGAAATCCCGTCCTGGTGCAGGAAGACCCGGTCGAACGCAAACCTTTCTTTCATATTCTGCCCGGCAGCAGGGCGCTGTCGGTTTCCACGGCCGGCTGTAACCTGTCCTGCAAATTCTGCGAGGTCTGGGATATGGCGCTGGTCGATCCCGAAGAGGTCCACGCCTATGACATGCCGCCCGAAACCGTGATCGAACACGCCAAAGCGGCAAATCTGAAATCAATAAGCTATGCTTTCGGAGAGCCGGTGGTCTTCTATGAATATATGCTTGAAACCGCGAAACTGGCCAAAAAAGCAGGGCTTTTAAACCTGCTCCACACCGCCGGTTACATACAGCCGGAGCCGCTCAAAGAGCTGATCGACAAAATCGACGCAGTTAACATCGATCTGAAAAGCTTTGATTCTGATTTTTACAGAGATGTCTGCGGCGGCAAGCTGGAGCCTGTCCTTGAATCACTTAAACTTTTAAGGCAAGCCGGGGTGCATATCGAGATCACTACCATCCTGATACCTACCCTTAATGATGACATAAAAAAAATCGAGCAGATGTGTAAGTGGATAAAAAACGAGCTTGGTGGTGATGTGCCTATCCACTTTGCCCGCTTCTATCCGCTTTATAAACTTGCGAATCTCCCGCAGACACCCGTTTCTACGCTCGACAAAGCCCGAGAGACGGCGATGGATGCAGGCCTTGAATATGTTTATGTAGCCAGGGTTACGGGGCATGCAGGCGAGAATACATTCTGTCCGTCCTGCGGAGACACTGTGATTAAGCGGCTTGGCTTTGTCGTTGACGAAATACACCTGGCTGGGGGTAATTGTGCTCATTGCGGCGCTGCCATTCCGGGCAAATGGACATAAATCAGCCTAAACGGCGGCGGTGCATCTGCGCCATTGAAAGCGACCTTTCGTCCAGATTCCTAAGTCCTGTCTCCTGAGCCCATTCTATAGCCTCGAGAAACTCCTTTGAGGTTATGGAACGGGCGATGCGTTCATGTTCAAAGGCCTGATGTTCAACCCTGTATTGAGCCATTATATTCACATAGGTATCTTTAGTGAGATTCTCAGCCACCCACTTTACAAACTCTCTCGTACCGGCTACATGGTTGGGCATTACAAGATGACGGACCATCAGGCCACGCAGTGCAATATCGCGATCATTTTTAACAAGCTCACCGACCTGTCTGTGCATTTCAATTATTGCCTGCTGAGCCATTTCAGGGTAGTCTTTTGCTCCACCTGTAACATAGCGGGCCGATTCCTCGCCATCCATAAACTTCAGATCGGGCAGATAGATATCTACAATTCCGTCAAGCAGTTCGATGTTTTCTTTCATCTCGTAGCCGCCGGTGTTGTAGCAAATAGGCAATCTGAGGCCTTTTTCAAATGCGATGCGGACTGCGCTGATAATATTAGGCATTACATGAGTAGGAGTTACTACATTGATGTTGTGGCATCCCCGCCTCTGGAGGTTGAGCATCATATCGGCCAGAGCCTCATCTGTGATCTCCTGGCCTCGACCTACATGAGCGATAGGCCAGTTCTGACAGAATACGCATCGAAGATTACAATTGGAAAAAAATATAGTGCCGGAACCGCTTCGGCCAACCAGAGGCAGCTCTTCACCAAAGTGTGGCTGATGACTGAAAACTTTTACTTTATCGGTTGCATTGCAAAATCCCTTTTCACCGGCCTTTCGGTTTACTTCGCACCTGCGCGGACAAAGTCGGCATTTCTCAAATTTACTGTAAGCCTGCTCAACCCGTTCAGAGAGTTTCCCCTCGCTTTCAAGCTTCGCGTAAGCCGGCTGCCAGGAGTCGGAGTTTTCCTCGGCATTGGTTTTCGGTGAACAGGCTTCAAGAAAAACGGCTCCACCTGCCAAGGCCATATTTTTTATGAAAGCTCTGCGAGTAACATCCATTTTCACAGCTCCATAATGATTAACTTCGCTGCTGCTGACCAAAGATGATTCATTATAAAAACCCCAGTAAAAGCACAGTTATCTACACCACTATGCAGTATAACTGAACAGGGCCTTCAGGTCAAATAGAAACCGTTTGCCTTGCAAACAAACATAACAGCCGGTTATTTATCCATCATAATATACTCTTGCAATTCATCCTCAGGATTGTAAGATAAACGGGTTGTAGAAACATAAATCAAGACGATTTTATCACATTTGAAGGAGTCGATTATGAAATCAGCTATTTATGTATTATCCGTTGGCGCAATTTTCATGACGCTTATGGTGGCTGGTTGTGGCCCCGAGCCCTCCGCACAGCGCCAGTCCGCGTTTATCGGCCTTGGCTTTGAGGTCGGCCAGACGGAGTCTTACCGAGTGGTAACTGAAAATTCGCGAAGCCTCGAGTTTGGAGGCGCCCTTGAAGGACACGAAAGTATTTCAGGAGGCACTCGGGCAAGCAGTCTGGAAATGGAATTTGACCAGGAAATCCAAGGCGTTGATAATGAAGGCAATGCAGTCGCTGAAATCACCATAACAACCCTTAAGGTACGGTCCGAATCAGACGGTGATGTAGTTCTGGATTTTGACAGCGCCGCCGATGAACAGAGCCCGATGGCTGGACTGATTGGCAAAGGATATACTATAAAGATCGCCCACACCGGCGAAGTTGTCGAGGTAATGGATTTGGACCAGGCCAGAAGAGCGATAAGGGGCGGCCCCGCTAAAACCAGGCAGGGTCGAGCGCTTCTGGAGACCGACGCCGTGAAAGACAGACACGGCATTTCAAAACTTCCCGCCAAAAACATCGCAATTGGGCAGGACTGGAGCAGCGTCAAGAACTTTTCCTTTGATATGATGGGCACGCGAAACCTCGAAAGAATATACACGCTCAGGGAAATCAGAACAGCCAACGGCGAAGAAATAGCCGTTGCTGATGTCACTGCCATACCAACGGCCAGAGATGCGTCTATGGCAGATGAGGATGATCCTGTAATGTCATTTTTCGGTGAAATGTTCGATATAAGCCACGAATACGAAGGTAGTGTAAAGCTCAACCTCACCCAAGGTAAATTAGACGCTGCCTCTGAAAAACTCATTGCGAACTGGGTTGCCGCCGGTCCCGTACATGACCAGGAAGAAGACGGTTTGCTTTATATGACATCTGAGGTTTTCAAAAGTATCGAAAGGCTGAAGTAGTTTTATGGCAATGAAAAAGACACAAAGCCGGCGACAACACAAAGATAACTCTTGCGGGTTTTGCGGAAGTCTGCGATACCCTTTGATGCTATGCTTATTCGCGGGATGCCTTTTTATTTTAATTTTGCCGATTTCGGCGGGAGCGTCGAATAATGATTCTCCAGACCAGAGCCAGCCAAACGATGTGAACGAACCCGCCAAAGAGATTCCGCGTCCGAGCCACGATCATCCGTCATTTGAAGAACGAACCGAAGAACGGCTCAGGATGGTCGAGACTCAGATAACCGACAGAGGGGTTGAAGACCCTAATACTATTGCCGCGATGCAAACTGTCCCCCGGCATATGTTCGTGCGGCAGCAGGATCGTTTCCGCGCATACAGCGATCAGCCTATGCCCATCGGTTACGGCCAGACAATTAGCCAGCCCTATATCGTTGCATATATGACTGAGAAACTGGAGCTTGACCCCAACGATGTTGTCCTCGAAATCGGAGCGGGAAGCGGCTACCACGCCGCTGTAGCCGCCGAGACGGCCCGTGCGGTTTACACCATCGAGATAGTATCCGAGCTTGCCGAGTCCGCAGAGGAAACTCTCAGAGAGCTTGGCTATAAAAATGTCTTCGTAAAAGACGGTGACGGTTATTACGGCTGGCCTGAATTCGGCCCATATGATGCAATCGTCGTAACCGCCGCCGCGGGCTTTGTTCCGCCGCCGCTGTTGGAACAGTTAAAACCCGATGGAAAACTGGTTATGCCACTGGGAAGCCCCTATGGCATGCAGACGCTGGTCGTGGTTACGCGCGATGAGGAAAATCGCGTCCGTAGCAGGCGACTGATGCCGGTGCGTTTTGTTCCAATGACCGGACGAGCGTTAGAGAGACAATAACCCGCTTGAATAGAGTTTCTTTCGTTGCAGGGATGCCTATGCTGTGGCTTTCGATATTTCTGGTTTCCGCGGCTGTGCTGGGGCTTGAGCTTACACTGGTGCGGGCGCTTTCGATAAGTCACTGGCATCACTTCTCCTACCTTGTCATAAGTACATCTCTGCTGGGCTTCGGCGCAGGGGCCGTAGCGGTCAGTTTTATACTGCGATATTTCGAAGGGCGAATTCGGCGTTGTTTATGGATTTTCGCTATCGGAATGGGCGTGGCCGCCCCTCTTAGTTTCGCCCTAGCGCAGATGGTCAATCTCGATGAGCTTCAGCTAATATGGGATTATCGACAGACCTTTTATCTTGGCCTCTATTATCTGTTGTTTTTTGTCCCGTTTTTCTTTGGTGGAGGCTTTGTCGCAGCTTCTTTTGGCGGTTTCGGCAACCAGGCCGGCAAAGTATATTTCTTTAATATGGCAGGCTCAGCCGCCGGTGCAGGTATCGCGGTTTTGCTCATGTACGGACGCTCGCCTGTTGAGCTGATCCCCTTTATCAGCGGGGCGGTCTTTCTTGCGGCATTGCTGATTTCGCTGGACTCACCAATTCGCGCAATAATCTCGGCTTTGGCGGCAGTGGCTTTTGTAGCTGTATTCAGTTCCGGCGGACTTTGGCCTCTGGAACAAACAATAAGCGAAAATAAGCCTCTGGTATATTATAAGGCACTGCCCGATGTGCGAATAGAGCATCGGCAGTACTCACCGATAGCCAGGCTCGACACAATCCGGGCGCCAAGCGTTCGTCACTTTCCGGGCTTGAGTATGTCGTATTTGGGACAGGTCCCGCAACAGGTGTTGATAATCAGCGACGCTGCCGGTATCTCAGCAGTTAATCATTTCGAGCAAACCGCCGAGCTTGGAACTTATGACTATACCTGCTCGGCTCTGCCTTATCATCTTATCAGTGAACCGCAGGTCTGCGTCCTTCAGGCAGGGGCGGGCTCATCTGTAGGCCAGGCGCTTCTGCTGGGAGCGTCAAAAGTTACCGCCGTGGAAGTCAACGACCAGATTGTAAATCTCGTTAGCGAGCAATTAGGTGACTTTTCCGGCAATATCTACAACCGCCCCGATGTAAATATCGTTGTTGCAGAGGGCAGAACATTTCTCCATCGCTACAGAGAAAAATTCGATATTATCACAATGACGCTCGGCGGAGGTGATGCCGGCGGAGCCGGACTCAGCTCACTCAATGAGACGCATCTTTACACAGTCGAAGCGATTAGCAGAGCTATGCAAAGACTCAATGACAACGGCCTGCTAAGTATAAATCTCGGCTTGAAATCGCCCCCAAGGGACAGTCTGAAGATGATCGCCACGGTGACGCAGGTTCTTGAGTCGCGTGACGACATAGCCGACCCAGCCAAACACATAGCTATAATACGAAGCTGGGCTGACGCGACTATAATAGTTTCACCTAAGCCGCTTAGTGCCGAAAATCTCGCCAAAATTCGGGCCTTTACCGATATGCGGTCTTTTGACCTGGTTTACCTGCCAGACATTGAGCCGGATGAAATAAACATTTTCCACGCTCTCGATGAGCCGGTTTACCACGAAGGCGCTATGGAGATAATCACCGGCGACGCTGAGAGGTTCTTTAACGATTACGCCTATAATATCCGCCCTGCCGTTGACGACAGACCTTACTTTTTCGATTTCTTCCGTTGGCAGGGAGTGCCTGTAATGATACGCGAAGTTCCGGAACAATGGCTCACCCTTTCGGAGTGGGGATATCTCGTGCTGGTCGCTACATTGGCACAGGCCCTGGCCGCCAGTGCGATATTCATAATACTGCCGGTCTGGGTGGCAAAACCCATACGCAAAGCTGGAAAAGGTAAGGCCTCGGTAATGGCATACTTTCTGCTGCTCGGCCTTGCGTATATGCTCCTTGAAATGGGTTTCATTCAAAAGCTTACATTGTTGATTGGCCATCCGGTTTTCGGCGTAGCCGTTACGCTAGTTGGTTTTCTTGGTTTTTCCGGTTTGGGCGCTCTGGCAGGCAGGTGGATACTATCACGATGGACCGCCGGCGAAACTTCTCCGGCCAGACGCAGCCGGGCCGGCACGCTGCTGATCAGATGCGCAATAGCCGTAACGATTGTCGTAGCGTTGCTGGAATTGCTGCTGCTGGCAATCGGCTTTGAGTGGCTGGCGGGATTCGACCGCACAGCAAGGATAGCCGTTGGGCTGGTTATTACCGCCGTGCCTGCGTTCTTTATGGGTATGCCGCTGCCCACCGCCATAAACTTTTTATATGAAAACAGACGCCGACTTATCCCCTGGGCCTGGAGCGTCAACGGCTTTGCATCCGTAAACGGCGCGGTTCTGGGAACTATGCTGGCAATATCAGCAGGTTTTAACAATCTGGTAATCGTGGCATTATGCGCCTACCTCTTAGCCGCCGTCATAGCCCCGCGCGTCTGCGGACAGGATAATAACTGACCATAAAGGCAGAACAAAAGCTTCTTATTGCTGCAATGCCCGGCATAGTTTACAACCACATATCGAAAGTAAAAATTATCATCCCTTTTTTGAGGAGAGGTATTTCATCCTGTCAGAGTAACTTTTTTCTTTGTTTTTGGGCTGAAAAAGCATTTTGTGGAAAAAGTTTCAATAAAAATTATTTTCCTGCTTGACAATTCTATATATGTCGAATATGTTCTAATTAGTTCGATAAAAGGAGACTGTCAACATGGCAAGAACAAAACAAAAAATCGACTCTAACCCTGAACTTACCGAAGCTGAGTGGGCAATTATGGAAATTGTCTGGCAAAATGAACCCTGTGCGGCAGGAACAGTTCAGGAAGCTCTGAAGAAAAGCAAAGACTGGGCTTACAGCACTGTAAAAACAACAATGGACCGCATGACCGATAAAGGTCTGCTAAAAATTACAAAAATCCGCAACCTACAGCTTTTCAGCTCAAGAATCAGTAAAGACGACGCGAGAAAATGCGAATTTCGAAAAATGCTCAAACGCGCTTTCGACGGTGCCCTTACTCCTATGATGCAGTTTTTGGTTGAGCAAGAAGAATTGAGTAAAAACGATTTGAATCAACTTCGCCAATGTGTGGAAAATGCCCGAAAGAAATAAATCTAATCATAGGAGGCCTTAAAAATGACATCGCTAATAAATTTTTTAAACTCGACGGGGGATAGTTTTTGCAGATTCGCTTTGGCGATGCTTATACAGTCCGGCATTCTGATAGCCGTGCTGTACCTGATCGACCGGCTCATAAGAAAACATGTCAGGGCGGTTTTCAGATATGGCATCTGGATGCTGGTATTCGTTAAACTTGTTTTGCCGCCGGCCTTATCCCTGCCTACAGGGGTTGGGTACTGGTTTGAATTTGATATTTTACCTGCCGGTAATCAGGCCTCTACAGAGATACCTGAACAGGCTGCTGACCGCCAAACCGAGTCCTTGCCGGCTCAATACGAATTTGAACATTCATCACCTGCTACAATAGTCCCCGATACGCATGTGCCAGCGCAGACACCCCCTGTTGTTGACAATCGCACACCCACACAGCCTGTACAACCCTCTGAACCGGATACTTTTTCAGTTGATACAGCGGAACAGACAGAGCAAGCAGCGGATCAGGATGTTGCGATTACCGCCCAGGCTGTTATTTTTCTCGTATGGGTTATGGGAGTGGTAGTTCTTTCGGTATTACTCATACAAAAGTTTATATTTGTAAAAGCGCTTCTTGCTCAAAGCGATGTCGCCGCCGGGCGGTTAGATGAAACACTCAGACAATGCTGTAAGCAGATGAACATGCGCCGAAACATTCAAATGCGCCTTTCCAAAAATATGCTCAGCCCCGCGGCGTGCGGTTTGTTCAGGCCGATGATTCTAATGCCGGCAGGCCTGCTGGCAAACCTGACCAGAGAAAAATTAAGAGCAGTTTTAATCCACGAACTTGCGCACATAAAAAGAGGTGATTTGTGGGTGAATTTTATACAAACTATCCTCCAGATAATTTACTTTTATAACCCGCTGTTATGGCTTGCCAATGCCCTGATAAGAAATATCCGCGAAAAAGCCGTTGACGAGATGGTGCTTGCCAGGCTTGGCGACAAAGCTGATAGTTACAGCAGTACACTGATAGACATCGCAGAGATCGCTTTCTCAAAACCGCACTTCAGTTTACGGCTTGTCGGCGTGGTAGAATCCAAAAAAGCACTGTCAGGCCGAATAAAGCATATCTTAACCAAGCCGTTTCCGAAATCCGCGAAACTCGGGTTGTCAGGGCTGGCACTTGTTGCTGTGCTCGGGGCAATTCTGCTACCGATGGCTCGAGCTGATAAAACACAGAATGTTTTAAGAGAAATAAACGAGGAGTTGAACATTTCTGATAAAGCGGGAAAGCTCACTATACATTCGTTATATATGGCTCCCCCAGAAGGTAAAAGACTGCTATGGCCAAATAATACATCACTTAATGTGACTATAACGAACAGTTCTAAAGAAATAGCATATCTTGGTCTTCAATACTACGCAGATTCCGGTACTGCCGGCTACTTTTTTTCTCCGGGAGTAACGAGCCCGCTGCCACAAATAAAGTCAATCCCTCCGGGCTGGAGCGGCACCATTGAATATTCCATAAAATACCCTCGTTTTACGAAAAACGGCTTGATCGACATCAAATTAGCCAAATGCGCTGATGCAACAACGGCCCGACACCTGCCGTCAGATGCGGAAGTCCTGCACGAAAAGAAATACTACCTTTATTCGGAAAACGATATTTCCCACTCTCTGTTGCCCTCATCGAATTCGGATGAAAAGAGTTTTAGGGCAAAAGCAGATATGCAAAATCAGGAGTCGTCTATCGCCACGCTGGCCAATGGTGTTACTGTTGAACTGGTAGGTATTTGTGAGCATCCCAGTGAGGGCAAACAATGGTGGCGACCGGATGGTGCGGTGCTTGATGATGCGCCGTTTGATTCTAGCTCAAATCGTGTAACCCCTTCGAGTAACTATCGGGCGTATGATTTTGCGATTCGCTATACCAATATTCCGGATGGGATGGACAGCCTTTTTTATGCCGAACCATCACGTGCGAGTAGTGGCGGGTCGCTTTACGCGACAGTCAAAAAGAACGGCGAAGAATTGCACCACTATCAAGACGGCCGGCTGGTTTCTGCCGTCTCGTCTCTGGCAACACTCATTCATAAGGATGAAAAGACTTGCACAGTCAGGGTAGGCGTTTCCGATGGTCCGTGGACAACGCGTTATGAATCCGGCAAGTCAGAGACCGGTAGATTTTCAGTATCCGGGCGAGCAGATGCCGAAAGTGGCGTGGTCTTTGGCAGGCCCATGGAGGAAGATCAGCAAACATGGTTTCCGGTTACCTTTACAATCGACACAAACCTTTATGAGGTGCGGATTATCGCTGTGGGGCAAGACGGCAAAGTACATAAACCAGTCCGCACCCAAGGCGCCAGGGCAGACGAGGCAACACAGCGAACAGTTTGTTTTGATTCTCCTGTTGACGAGCTTTCAGCCGTCCAGTTGCAGGTCCGGCCCTACGAATGGGTGGAATTTAAAGATGTTGCCCTTGGGCCAAATGTTGATCAGGATTCAGAGACAATTTCAACCGAACCCGATATTGATCTTATGTTCCTGTCCTGGTATCCAATGTCGTCACAAGAGCCGGAGGTCTTCTGGACACAGGATGGAAGCGTTCAACAGATAGACAATCGGGGCAATGTGATAAGTCCGGAGGGTGTAACGCCGGAAATGATGCCCGTTGATATAAGGACAATGGGTTCATTAGGGCCTGAGGAGCATTATAGTCGTCCCCTTCGGCTGTGGTTTTACAATCAAAGCCATAATAGATATCCGGTTGGGTTGGTTCCCCGCCTGAAAGGCCAAGACATGTATACCGGTGCGGTTCGGGGCATAGATTCAGAGTGGATTCCGGCGGGTATCGCATTGATGCATGACCAGAACGAAGAAGCTAAATGGCCTGAATTCGGCGACATTAAAATATCGTATGCCGTAAATGACTGGCAGACCATTGCCGACTTTGACACCCGAGGCGGACGGGAACGGGAATTTGCTGCTGATGAGGGAATCCAATGGTTTTTTGCAGAAACCGACGACGGGTTGGATATTTCATTACGGTTTGATGAGGCTCCCGACCATGACCGGATTGAATACCGCTATGAATTGGTTGGCCGCGATGAGGAGCATCAGCATGCGTCTATCAGAGGGCTTGAGCAGAACGGACAATTGGAGACCTATAGTTACAAAACGCTCAGACCGTCGGACCTTGGCCGCGTGAAAATCCAATCCCGCCCGCGCACGACAAAGGTATTTGAACACATCGCCCTTCGGCCCGACATCAAAACGGATGTGGAAGTTATTACGGTTACGGATAAGCCAGAAGTCGCAAGTCAGGAGACAGCAGAGACAATCGGCAAACTTGAGTTTCGGGTTGTGCCTTCACTATCGCCTCAGCAGGCGAATGAAATTGATTATCCGGAAAGCGATGCGGATGGATATAAGTGGCTGCCGGCAAGGAAAGAAGACGATCCCGATAGAGAGCGGCCGTGGTACACGGGAATGCCCTACCGAACGGTTGAAAACACCGTCTATGGGCTGGTCAGCGATAAAACGGATGAGATACTTCTGGCCGACGGCACATGGGGATTGCAGGATGTTTATGAAACATCTGACCCAATGGGCAGGCCGGTTGTGGGGTTTGATTTTGACGAAAAAGGCGCGGACTTGTTCTATCGTCTTACGAGTCAACATACAGGAAAGCGACTGGCAATCATAATTGATGGGGTGATTTACTCGGCTCCGGCCATCCAATCCGCTGTCAGAGGAAAAGGAGTCATCACCGGTCATTTCGATGAGGCTGAAATTGACCGACTGGTTCACCTCTTGCAATCCGGCATGCCGCCGGAAGTTGACGATCTCTAGCAGAGCCTTAATCCTCGATATAAACTTTTTGAGCAAAACGCATAGCTTATAACCACCGCGGATACGGATATGGACCTGGAACGCGAAATAGCGACGATTGATCTTGTGCTGGCCCCAGTGGTTGAACCATTGCCGACAGGACGAGCCCTCTCAAGCATCACTGCTTTGGCATTCGGAAATCAAAGCCGATGGAGGGAATCGAACCCTCAACCCCAGCTTTACGAAAGCTGTGCTCTACCGTTGAGCCACATCGGCTGATAATTCGTCCGGATTTGCGTACCGAAACCCAGTGTGCATATTATAATACTCTTTTGAGATTATGCAAAATGATATTTACAATTTGCCGGAACTAATGAAAACCGATACCGAATATGTCATACAGAGGCACAGCCTGCCTGACCAGGTGCATTGGGATTTAATGATAGCCTCCGGCCAGGCCCTGCGAACATATCGCGTATTTATTCCGCCTGAGGAGATGGCCGACAACCCCGCAACTCTGGAGCCGATTTTTGACCATCCCCGCCGATTCCTCACTTATGAAGGCCCGGTCAATAAAGGCCGCGGTTCTGTGCAAATCGCCGATAAAGGAATTGTTACAATTTCAGATAAGCAGGGACGAACTATTCTTGAATTCAAAGGCCGCGTCCTGCAAGGTCGATTCATTTTGCGAGAGGAAAACCAAAAGTGGCTGCTGTCACCCGAACCGGTTTAGTCAAGACGAGTCATCTTCGTAGCGCATTTGCGGACTATCAGGCTCGATGTGAATTATGACATTGGCCGGGCGGCTTAGCCGGTTGTGCAGGGTATCTTCGAGGTTTTCCGATATCTGGTGTGCCTGCGTGATGTTCAGCTTCGGGTCAACGAGAATATGCAGGTCGATGAAAACCTGCCGTCCGATTGTCCGTGTTCGCAGCCTATGCCAGCGCCTTACCGCATCATTGCCATTTATGATTTCCCTGATATGACAAAGCGTCTGCTCATCCACGGCGGTTTCAGAAAGCTCGCTCAACGCCTCCGATATCACATGCGCCCCGACCGCTATAATCATAACCCCGACCACTATCGCCGCCACCTGATCGCCATAGATAAATCCAAACCGCAATGCTATAAAACCGATGACGACCGCGACGGAACTAAAAGCGTCGCTGCGATGGTGCCAAGCGTTTGCATAGAGTGCGGAACTATGGGTCAGGCGTGCGTATTTTTGGGTAATTCGGTATAGAAATTCCTTTACCGCGATTGAGACAAAAGCCGCGACAAGCACCGCGTAGGTAGGTTCGGCGACAACGCCCTCTGCTATTTCAGACGCCGCGTGATATATCATTGCCGCACCGACAACACCCAGAAAAAACGCCACAAACACCGTAGCGAAAGTTTCGGCTCTGCCGTGGCCGTAAGGGTGCTTTTCATCGGGCCGGCGAGTCCCTATCTTTACCCCTATCAGCACTGCAAAGTCAGTGACCGTGTCTGAAATTGAGTGCACCGCGTCAGCAACCATCGCCAGCGATCCGCCGACTATACCGATGACCAGCTTCAAGGCAAAAAGCAAAGCATTCGCCCAAACCCCCAGCCAGGTGACAGACCTGATTTTTGGAGCATATATATCAGCCTTGTCAGAATCCATCTCAACAGCCTGCCAGTTGGCGAATATCTTTTACTTTCTCAGCATACTCAGCGGCCGTTTTATCGTCTTTTGCCTCGACTATCATTCGCATCACCGGCTCGGTATTGCTTGTTCGCAGGTGTATCCAGCCGTCATCAAAATCGAACCTGTAGCCGTCGCTGGCATTGAGCGCGGCATCGGCAAAACGCTCTTTAGCTGTTTCCAGCAGTTTCCTTGCCTGATCCGGCTCGGCTGTAAATTTATCCTTTATCATCGAATAAGCCGGAATCTCATCGGCAAGCTCGCTTATTTTCCTGTCCGTCTCGGCCATAAGCTCAAGCACAAGAGCTATCGCCGCCAGACTGTCACGAACCGGTCCGACTCGGAGGTCTATCACGCCGCCGTTTCCCTCGCCGCCTATTATTGACTCATTCTCTATCATTGCCGAGGCGACATTCGCCTCCCCTACCGGCGTTCTGATAACTTTTCCCCCTGCCGCCGAAGCGATATCGTCTATCATTCGCGATGTTGACAAATTGGCCGCCGCCGTGCCGCTTTTATGAGCAAACATATGCTTTGCCGCCAGCGCCAGGGTGTATTCCTCACCAATATATCGACCCTTGTCATCAACTATGGCAAGCCTGTCGGCATCCGGATCCTGCCCAAAGCCGACATCAGCCTTGTGCCGCTTAACCAGTTCAGTAAGACCTGCCAGATTTTCAGCTGTCGGCTCAGGTGTATGCGCAAAGATACCGGTAGGCTCGTCATTGACCGGCACAATCTCACAGCCAAGCTCAGCCAGCAGTTTTTTGGTTACGATGCACCCTGCTCCATTGACACTGTCGATAACGACCTTAAACCGGCGTTTGGCGATGGCGTCTTTGTCGATTATATTAAGAACTTTGTCTATGTGAACACCATCGGCCTGGTCGCTTGCACTCAGTCTGCCACAATTTGTCGAATCGGCATAATCAAATGACTTATTCTCGAATATCGCTTTAATTCTGCCCGCTTCATCCGGCGGCGGAGCAAGGCCGGTGTCAAGCAGCAGCTTAATACCGTTATAAGGCACCGGATTATGCGAAGCCGTTATAACTATGCCGCCGGCGGCCTTTAAGTGCGTCACCATAATGCCGACACTCGGCGTAGTTACCAGTCCCAGATCGATAGCGTCTATCCCCACCGACGCCAGCCCTGCCTGTACCGCCGAAGCAATCATCTTGCCGCTCGGACGCGAATCCCTGCCCAGGCACACCGTCAAAGCCTGGTCGTTGTTTTTCTGCTTGAGATATGTTCCAAACGCAGCGGCAAACTCCGACGCGACAGCTGGCGTCAGATTCTGTCCTACAATACCCCGCAACCCGCTTACGCTTATAATCAATTTTTGAGACATAGCTAATCCTGTTTACAGCTTTCTGGTTTTATCGAGGACGCGGTCGAGCTTGCCAACGATATCATCGACATCTTTTTTACGCAGATCCAAAATTTCCTGAAGCGCTTCGCCGATATAAGGCAGATATGTGTCGATGTAGTTTCGCCGTGACATTTCATGCTTTATGCGTTTTTGACGGCGAAGATATATGCCCAGCTTTCGCCCGCATTCCTGCACGGCAAGCTGGATTTCCTTTATGATTTCAGGATAATGCGCAATCGCCTCCTTGCTCTCCGATGTAAACGGAACCCATACTGAGGCAATATGCACCATCAGCACAATCGGCCCGGTCGGCAAAGCGCCTTTGCTCTGGCTCAACGAATAATTACGCCAGTTAATATCGAGAACAGCTTTATAAACCGCCCCCGCCGATTGCTGATAAAGCAGCGGCACGCGATTGGCTATGCGAATCAGCCGCATCAGCGGCTCCTTCTCGGAATCGCCGTTGCCGCTTGTTCTAAAGCCGTAGGCTATCGCCGCTTCGACAAGGAAAGGGTTGCCTCGATACACCGACGGGCTTCGAGTAACTGCCGTGTAAAAATCCGCCTCGACTACTCGCTTGAGTCCTTCTTCGAGCTTTTCAGCGCCGATCGGTGCTATGCAGCTTGTAGAAGGTGCCATTATTTTTGTATCATTTATCGCTTTATGGAGTGCTTCTGCCTGTTTTAGTGTTATTTTCGAAAGCCTTAGTGTAGGCCGCAATTTCGCTTTTTCGCATATCTGCCCGGCCACACGGTCGCTTACCCGCGAAAACTCATTTTTCAAAAACGCCGATAACTGCTTGAAAGAGCTTTCCCTAGCCATCTTAAACAGTAGCCCAAGCTCCACGCCATAGGGGTGCGGTTTTATCTCCGCAGGTATAAACGGCTTCTCGTGCGTCTGCCGCAGATATTCATAATAAGCTCCATCAGGGGCCGTATATTTTATAGTGGCGTGAGGATTGGCCATCGCCGTTTCGTGTATATACTCGTCAACCGACTGTTTACCTTTTTTGTAACGACCCTCCATCATAATGGTAACGCTCGTCCCGGTCGGCAGGTCAAAATCGCACTCCTCGTCCAGCACAATCTGCGGCTGATTTTTAGCGGTATCGACCTGGACATGATAAGCATGAGCCGGTTTATTGGCGCTGGTTCGTGAAACGATTTTCACCGGCTCGCCAGTTGTCAATAACCCGTACATACCCGCAGCACTGATGCCGATTCCCTGCTGCCCGCGACTCATCCGCAAACTGTGAAATTTACTGCCGTAGAGCAACTGGGCGAAAATACTCGGTATCTGTTTCTTGACAATTCCCGGGCCGTTGTCTTTTACGAGCATAATAAACTTGTTTTCGTCAACGGCTGTTATGTCGATAGTCAGCTCAGGCAGGATGTGCGCTTCTTCACAGGCGTCAAGGGCATTATCAACGGCCTCTTTTACCGCCGTGAGCAACGCCTTATGCGGATTATCAAAACCCAGCAGATGGCGGTTCTTCGCGAAGAACTCGCTTATGCTGATACTCCGCTGTTTGGCTGCCATAGACTCAGCCGTTGCCGGCTGGCCTGGCTTAAGTGGTCGGATTGCCTTAACCTGCTTTTTCTTCCGCGAGGTTCGTCCGCCGGAGGATTTGGGCTTGGTCTTTTCAGGAGTTGAAGCCGGTTTCTTTTTTTTAGTTTTTTTAGACACCTTTTTCACTTTTTTGTCAGATTTCGATGCCGGTGCATTATCAAAAGCGAAATCCAACTGATCTTTAGACCCGGCTTTCCGTCTGGCCATACTAAACCCCGATGATATGTATATAAATCAGACCGATGCAGGCTTTTTCTGCCCGCACCGGCCCTGGTTACCTTTAGTCGAGCCTGCAAACATAAATCTCGTTAACAAAATCCAGCTTGCTAAGCGCTTCAACGCCCTTGGCGCTTGGTTCTTTATCCAGCGATATTGCCAGCGTAGCTTTGCCCTGATCGGCTTTTTGTCCTACGCCCATCGTTTGAATGTTGATATTATTCTTGCCGCAAACCGTGCCTACCGCGCCAATAACTCCAGGCTTATCATCATTAAAGATAACAAGCAAAGTACCGGCAGGTGTCATTTCAACATCGAAATCATCAATTTCAATTATTCGCAGCTGAGTCCCGCCGAACACAGAACCGGTTACCGTGCGGGCTACTTTGTCTGTTTCAACTTTCGCCCGAAAACTGCTGGCAACATTTATCGGCTCGGAATTTTTCGTTTCGTCAATGCTGATGCCGCGCTCTTTTGCAAGCGCCGGAGCATTGACCATATTCAGCGGAATATCAAAATGTTTCTGCAACAGCCCAATCATAAAGCTCAGCGTTACAGAATCGATGGATTTTTCCGCTATCTCACCTCTGTATTCGACTTTTACGCTCTTAATATGTCCTGGCGCTATCGTGCTAAGCAACACGCCAATACGCCTTGCCAGCTCGGAATAACTCTGAACTATCTTAGGCATAGTTCCTGAAACAGCAGGCGCGTTAAGTGCGTTTCGCAAGGGTCCGCCCGAAATCGCATCCATTAGGATCTCGGCCGCTTCTACCGCCACTTCAATCTGCGCCTCTTCTGTACTTGCGCCAAGATGAGGCGTAACAATACAGTTTTCAAACTTCGCAAAACGACTGTCCTCAGGTGGTTCTTTCGGGAAAACATCCAGAGCTGCCCCGCCAATGAGATTTTCCTCCAGTGCTTTGTAAAGCTCATCCTCATTTATTATGCCGCCGCGGGCTACATTGACAACGCGAGCAGTCGGCTTCATCATCTTAAACTGTTCCAGGCCTATCATATTCAGCGTTTCTTCGTTCTTAGGCACATGAACGCTGATAAAATCAGATTCTTTGTATATCCTGTTAATATCATCGGTAACTTCAATGCCGTAATCTTCGGCTTCTTTCGGTGCTGCGAATGGGTCATAGCCCAGAACTTTCATATCAAAGCCCTTGGCCATCTTAGCCACAGCCATACCTATTCGCCCGAGACCGACGACGCCAAGCGTTTTGTTGAAAAGCTGGTTGCCCATATATTTTTTTCTGTCCCACTTGCCGTCTTTCAGACTGACGCACGCAGGAACCACATTTCGGCTCATCGCAAGAATCAAAGCCATAGTGTGCTCAGCGGCAGAGAGCGTATTGCCGCCGGGAGTGTTCATAACTATCACGCCTTTGCGCGTAGCAGCGGGGATATCTATATTGTCCACACCAACGCCTGCACGCGCTACTGCTTTGAACCTGCCAGGATTTTCGAGAACTTTCTCGGTAACTTTCGTTCCTGAACGAATAATCAAACCGTCGTGGTCTCCGATAATTTTGGCCAGCTCGTCCTCGCTGATACCGGTCTTGACCACAGCTTCGAATCCTTCTCTGCTGTTAATGAGGTCTATGCCTTCTTGGGCGAGTTTGTCCGTAATAAGAATCTTTGCCATTTGTTTCTCCATAACACTTAAATACAGTTAACATTTACCAGCTATCCCAGCCTGTACCGCTCAACTCATCAGGATGGCGAAATTCAGGGCCGGGGCAATCATACAAGTATCTCACTATACAATGAGACACCGCTTCGGAAAGCCTTTGCTCCACTCGATGACCTGCTTCGGCTTCAAATCCGACGCGAACGATTTTACCGTTATCCGAACCGGGCCAGAGATTGTAACCTGTTTCCACATCCACAATTTTCGCACTGGCCGAAATAGAGCCTTCATAGTATTCGATATCAGCCAATGATTCCATGTCATACTCTATAATAGAAACCGCCAAAACCAGATCGGCCCCAAGAATATGGCCAACTTCCGCCGGTTCCAGATCCCAGAAACCCTGTCCATAAGCGTCACGAATCTCAACAAGTCTGCCGTATTCAATCAGGTTGCGTTCCGAAAGCCTGGTCTTGCTGGTTATGTCATCGTGAAGACTCGCGGTTATGCTCTGTCTGAGGTTATACGATGTTGCCGCCCAGGCAGGCTGATCAACAAGCACCAGCACCCTTTCCTGCCGATACTGACGAAGCTCGAACTCGGCGTCTGTTTTCTGCTCATGAGCCGACGGCGAAGCGATTAATCCGCCCGCTGCACAGCCGCCTATAGTTGCGGCCGCTAAAATCGCAGTAATTTGTAAGATTATGTGTTTCATAATTATTACCGAGCGTTACCGCCGACCCGCTGCCAAGGCTCTGGCGAGCGTTACCGCCCAGCCTCCAAGAAAAACGATAACTGCCGCGAGAATTATATATCTCACTTTCAACTCTCTAAAGAAATTTTCAAGAAACCTGAAATATACTCCAAATACAGCGATAATAAAAGTGAAAAATGCGCTGACAAACAACAGCAAAGCTAAAACACCCCCTGCCGGCTGGATATAAAACGCATCGAATATATCGCCTCGCCCAAAAGCCAGCATCGCTCTGGTGATTCCGCATGTGGGGCAGGGCAGATTGTGGCGTATCTGAAACCCGCAGGGGTTCAGGTATCTGCTGTGGTCGATATGCCCGACCGCCGACAGATGCAACAGGACTATCAGCGAAATAAGCGCAAAGCTTACCACGGCGGCGATTTTACGCTGAAAACCCGTCGCTTTGAAGTAAAACTGTGATTCGGCTGGCTTTTCTCTTGCGGGCATATGGCTGTTACAATAAAACTGACCTTACGATAAGTCAAGATAGATAAATCAAAACGAGGATACTGATGGAAATTACGCCGCAACTATTGGACGGTTTAACAAAAACCGCAGAACAGGCCGCTAAATCGGCAGGCAAATACGCGCTGGAGCATATTTCACAGGCGCAGAGCAGAATAAAAAACGGTGTTGAAATGGTAACCGATATCGATTCTCGCTGCCAGGATATGATTATTGAGACAATCCAACGGAAGTGGGACGGCCATGGTTTCATTGCCGAAGAAGGCCGGGAAGATCGCGTCCTAATCGAAAAACCCAAACAGGGGCAGAAACTCTGGTGGGTTATAGACCCTATCGACGGAACAAATAATTACGCCCACGGTTTACGGCATTTCAGCGTCAGTATTGGGGTTTGTATGGATGGTGTGCCTATTGCCGGGGCGATTTACGAGCCTGCTTCGGATATGATGTATTCTGCGGCGGCGGATCGGCCGGCTGTAATGAACAAAAAACCCATCAACACCGGAGAAGAGCAGTTCGGCGAGCTTACCGGAATCGGTATTGACAGTCCGTTTGAAGAGGGTTTGCCCGGGTGGGTTGAATATATTCTGCGCAACAGCAAATTTCGTAATTTCGGTTCTACGGCTTTGCATATGGCTTATGTGGCAAATGGAGGGCTTGGGGCGGCGGTTATAAAAGGCGGGGCGAAGCTGTGGGACATCGCGGCTGGCGGTATAATTACTGAGCGTGCAGGGGCTTTGGTGACCGATTTTGAGGGCCAGAGCGTGTTTCCGATGAATTTTGAAACATACACCGGGGGCAAGTTCCAGCTAATAGTAGCCAACCCAACCATCCACCCTCAGATATTAAATCTGATAAAAGAGGTAAAATAGCAAGCCTGGGCAAGGAAAAAGCCGGTAATTTCTGGTAAGTTTCGGGCTGATTTTGGTAGTTTTCGGTAGTTTTGCGCAAAAAAATGCAAAATTCTGACACAAAGTAGAGCTTAATTTTAGAGGATTCAGCAAAAATGTTAGTAGATATGCCGTTGGAGGAGCTGAGGAATTACCAAGGTCGAAATCCTCGTCCTGATGATTTTGACGCATACTGGCAAGCTGGGCTTTCTGAGATGCGGGCGGTGGATAGTAATGTTGAGCTTGTAAAGGCAGGTTTTGAGTCTCCCGGAGCTGAGTGCTTTGATCTGTATTTTACCGGAGTTCGAGGAAGTAGAATTTATGCCCAGTATATAAGGCCGGCAGATTCATCCGGCTCTAATCCGGCTGTTATCCAGTTTCACGGCTATTCTGGAAACAGCGGGGGCTGGTCTGATAAGCTCAAATGGGTTGCAGCCGGCTTTTCTGTAGCCGCAATGGATTGTCGAGGCCAAGGGGGGAAAAGCCAGGACACCGGCTGTGTAAAAGGAACTACTCACAGGGGGCATATAGTTCGAGGGTTGGCGGACAGTCCCGACGATATGCTTTTTCGCCATATTTTTCTGGATGCGGCGCAGCTTGCAGGGATTGTGATGGACTTTCCTGAAGTGGATGCCGATCGCGTAGGCGTGCTGGGCAGTTCGCAGGGAGGCGGAATAAGCCTGGCTTGCGCGGCACTGGAAAACCGTATCAAGCGGGCTGCTCCTGCTGTTGCGTTTTTGTGCGATTATAAGCGGGTCTGGGAGATGGATCTTGCATTGGAAGCATACGAAGAGTTGCGGCTTTATCTGCGTAACTTTGACCCGACACACACTAATGTCGAATCAATGTGGAAGCGGCTTGGATACATAGATTGTCAGCACCTGGCCGGTTGGATAAAGGCGGATGTTCTGATGGGGGTAGGGCTTATGGACACCGTATGTCCGCCGTCATCACAGTTTGCTGCATATAACAAGATACAATCATTGAAGGAAATTGTGATTTATCCGGATTTCGCACACGAAAACCTTGCCGGGTTCAACGACAAAGTCTTCCGCTTCATGCTGGCGTTGTGAGCCATTTTCTTGATGGGAACTGATACGGCGTCCATTTATGAGATTTAGTGTGTTATTCAGTCTGAGCCCTTACAGCAAGGATTAAATAAAGGCATGGCGTGAACAGTGCAAAGCATAGTTGCACCGTAATAGGGTAGCTCATAACGATAAGTTCATATCTATTGCCAGAGCTGCCTGTTGCAATGAGAAGCTCCGAGATTCCTGCTGACATAAATCCGAACTACACCCCCGCCCCCCCCAAGGCTATGATTGTGGGAGCTAAAATAAAGCCCATATGAAAGAAAAAGCAGCAATTACCGCTTTGGTAATCAAAACGAAAATCCCGGCAAAATATAAAGCCACAGAAAAAGGCAGCAGATGATAGAATAATTCCATAACAAGCAAGGCCCATATTTTTCTGTCCCTAACAGGCCGAAGTAAAACGAGGGCAATTAAATTAGAGAGAATGTAAGAGCCCATTCCAATCAGCACCATGTACAATGAATTTAACCAACCAAAATTGAGTCTGAAGGCTACTATTGTGAATATGATTGAAAACAACATGGAAATCGCTGTGGCCTTATCTGCCTCATGTTCAATCATGCGAGTCATTCGTAAATCTGACATCACCCGGGGCTTAGGTTCGGGAGGCGACGGACTGGTTTTCTTATCTGCTTTATCCATGATCTAATCCATTCAAACTCTTTGCTTGATCGTAAACCCGCTAAGCTTTAATTGTCTTAGATGATTTCTTGTGCATTTAATTGTCAAAATGGATTATACCTCTTTTACTGTCAGAATAAAAACCTTCTGTAAAATCCACAAACCTATATTAAACAATGACTTACAGTCATTAAAAACTTTCAATTTCCTCCATTTCGGTTATAATGTAAGTTGTTT
>Ga0207421_10001873_pt1 | contig 26751 bp, 26 predicted proteins | sample SodLakKL_010_SED_4_FD_187542 | JGI IMG/M metagenome (GOLD analysis project Ga0207421, IMG submission 187542) | Alkaline sediment microbial communities from Lake Tanatar, Kulunda Steppe, Russia - 8KL_010_SED (SPAdes) (version 2) | ecosystem: Environmental > Aquatic > Non-marine Saline and... | reverse complement strand
ATGGCCAGCCTTGGCGGGGTACTGAAGCTGGATACGCAGCGCATTGCGGGGTATCGCAATTTCACCACCAAGCTGTGGAATGCCTGCCGCTTTGCCGAAATGAACGGGGTTTGGGAGGGGCACCGCACACAATCCGCCCCGCCCGAAGCACAGGCCACAGTGAACCGCTGGATCATTTCGGAAACCGCGCGCGTGCGCGAAACTGTTGATGCGGCCCTTGCAGAATATCGGTTCAACGATGCCGCCAATGCGCTCTATGCCTTTGTGTGGGGCAGGGTGTGTGACTGGTATGTGGAATTTGCCAAGCCGCTCTTTGATGGCGCAGATGCGGAGGAAACCCGCGCGACAATGGGGTGGGTGCTGGACCAGTGCATGATCTTGCTGCACCCGATGATGCCTTTCATCACTGAGGAGCTTTGGGGGCTTACAGGGCAGCGCGACAAGCTGTGTGCGCATGCCGACTGGCCCGAATACGGCGCTGATCTGGTCGATGCAGAGGCCATGCGCGAAATGCGCTGGGTGATCGGACTGATTGAGGGGGTGCGCTCGGCGCGGGCGCAACTGCGTGTGCCGGTCGGGTTGAAGCTGAACATGGTGCAGCTTGAACTGGATGCGCAGGGCCGCGCGGCGCTGGCGCGCAACATGGCGCTGGTGATGAAGCTCGCACGCATTGCATCGCTGGAGGAAATCGACCGCCTGCCCAAAGGCTCGATCACTGTCACAGTGGAAGGGGGCACGTTCGGCCTGCCGCTGGAAGGGGTGATCGACATTGCCGCTGAGCGTGACCGGCTGGAGAAGACCTGCGCTAAGGCCGAGAAGGAACTCGGGGGCATAGAGGGGCGCTTGCGCAACCCGAAATTTGTTGCAAGTGCGCCGGATGAGGTTGTCAGTGAAGCGCGCGAGCGGGCGCATGTTTTGGGCGAAGATCTGAACCGACTGCGCGCGGCCATTGCCCAGCTTGATGGCGTGATGTGAAATCAAGGGGGGCGTGCTTGCCCCCCATCGAGGGGGGCGCGCCCGCGTCGGGCCAAAATGGCCCTCCCGCATAAATTCAGGTGTCGGGAAATGTGGTCAGGCGGGCCGGTTGGAAATCGACGCATATGGCGCGCATATCGGGCAGGGACAACATGCTTTGGGTGCAATGGCAGTAGCTGGTGCTGCCTTCGGTTTCGCAATGATTGCAATCCGCGCATGTTCCAAAGACAGGTGCGTTCCGGGCCTGCGCCAGATCGGATATCGCTTGCCCAAGCGCATCGGCCAAGGCGCCCTGCGTCTCGGGCTTGAGGCGTGACAACACCTGACGCAGATCACGCATAGGGTCATGGCGCAGCAGATTATGGCCCGCTTCGGTCACATCCAGCACGGTGCTGCGCCCGTCAGACTGGTGGGTGCGGCGGCTCAGCAGGCCCAGCGTCACAAGTGATTTCACTGTTTGCGAGGCCGTGCCGCGTGTGGTGGCGTGATATTGCGAAAACCCCGAAGGCGTGCGCGAGAAGCGGTTTGCATGCGCGAAGTAGCGCAGGGCTGTCCATTGCGCGCCAGTCAGGCTCGGGTGTCCTTCGGCGGGCGCAGTGCATGCCCCGGACGCCTGTCCCAGGCGGGCCAGATACACAATCAGATCCGCGAGATCACTGCCGGGGTCAGGGTTGGGTTTTGTCATGAACGACAGATAATCCTGCGAGGGCGCGTTGACAAGCCGAAGTGCGGAATGGTAGCGTATCGAAACTATATCGAGTCGATACAAAAAAGGCGTATCTTATGGAACCCCGTGACCCAAGCACCAGCCGTTTCATTCGCGAGGCCATGGCCAGCGAGATGCTGGATGCCGAGACAGAACACGCCCTTGCCATCGCGTGGCGTGATGAACGCAATGAGGCCGCATTACACCGTTTGATCACGGCCTATGCGCGGCTGGCGATTTCGGTCGCAACCCGGTTCCGCCGCTATGGCATGCCGCTGGATGATCTGATCCAGCAGGGCAATCTGGGCCTGATGCGGGCTGCCGAAAAATACGACCCCGAGAATGGCGCGCGGTTCTCGACCTATGCGGCATGGTGGATTCGCGCCTCGATGCAGGAATATGTCATGCGCAACTGGTCTGTGGTGCGCACGGCCACCAATGCGTCGCAGAAAAAGCTGTTCTTTCATTTGCGCAAGACTCTGGTGAAACTGGATGACGGCGAAGTCCGGCGCGAGAACCTGAGCAAATCGGTCGCGCGCGAGCTGGATGTGCCTGAAGAACAAGTAGAAATCATGCTGGGACGCATGGCAGGACAGGACTTGTCGCTGAACTCGCCGCAATCTGATGGCGAGGAAGGGCGCGATTGGCTGGACACGATCGAAGATCCCAGCATCCAGACCGAGACCCGCGTGCTGGGCGATATGGAGGCGCAGCGCCGGCGCAAAATGTTATATTCTGCCGTTGAGGATTTGCCGGAGCGCGAGCGCCGCATCATTGCAGAGCGCCATTTGAATGACAGCCCGCGCACCCTGTCCGATATCGGGGTGGAACTGGGCATCTCGAAGGAGCGCGTGCGTCAGTTGGAAGAGCGTGCGATGTCGCGCATCACGACGGCTGTGCGACATGCCGCGCAGCAAGGAATTCCCGCTTGAACCGCGCTGTGTGACATGTAACCAGCCCCTTACACGACGTAAGGGGTCATTGGGTGTCACACAGCAAACAGAAATTGCGCAAACGGGGGATCATTCTCTCGGGGATAGTCGGCGTTGTCATCACGGTGCTGCTGTTGAGCCCGATCTCTGGTCCGGACACGTCCAGTTCCGCTATTGGCATTGATAAGGCCGTTCATTTTCTGTTTTTCTTCGCGCTGGTCGTGCCAGTTCTGACGTTTTATCCGCGCGCATGGGTCTGGGTTGTGCCCGTGGCCATCGCCTATGGCGGGATGATCGAGGTCATTCAGCCCTATTTCGGGCGCGGTATGGAGCTTGGTGATTTCGTGGCAAATTCACTGGGTGCAATCTCGGCTGTGCCGGTCTCGCGTTGGGCGCATAAACGCTGGTTAAAACCGCGGCAGGTGCACAAGGGTGAAGGGGCCGAGCGCGACGACTGAATCGCGGACATTCAGCGTCAGGGTGATCTGAGTGCTGCCTGACTGTGCCTGCGAGCCCAGAAAAAGACCCGCCATCATGGCCGCATCACCATCAATCGTGCCCGTTTCAACCAACAGCGCGTGCAGGACACGCCAATCTTCAAGTGTGAGAGAGAGCGTGCCGTCAAGCCCGCCCGTCTCGGCGCGCGCCAGTTGTCCGTTCCCTGTTACACGCATCTCGCCCCAGTCAAGGCGCATGGATTGGATATCCATGCTGAGCGGCAGGGGCATCGGGCTATTCAAAGTAAGCGGCGCGTCGAACTGCGTGTCTGCGGTCAGCGCCAGATAAGCAATTCGATCGGGGTGACTGCCCCTTGGGTCAATTGCCTGCCGCAACTCGGGCGACAGATGAAGGCCTTGTGCTGTAAGGCTTAGATCATAGTGGTCAGGCGCGGTCCGCTCCATCGTCACGCGCAGACTGTCCATGTCTTGCAGCAAGAGCGGGGGTGTGGCGGTTGCGGAATCAATATTCAGCGCAGCGGTCACAATGCTCAGGTTTTGATCCACCGAGAGATTGGCCACCATTGCATCGTGTTGCAACTCAACCGGCTGGCCTGCGTAATCCACGCTGTGGGTGGGTGAAAATCTGGCGCTAATCTGGTTTGGCCGATAGCTGGCCGATTCAAATTCCACATGGGGCACGTGCCAGACAATTGTGCGGTCATCGTTTTGCCAGCGCAGGTCATCCCACTCGGTGCGAAATGCCAAAGGAAAACCTGTGACCTTGCCGGATTGCGCATCAATTCTGTGTGTTTGCGCAAGGGCATCAGGGCCAATTCGGGCGATCGTCTGAGCGGAAATCACCCAATAGCCCGCAAATACTGCGCTGCCGATGATACAGATTGTCAGGATCACACGCATTTGCCCAGCCTCTCTTTTGTCTTGTTACAAATCCGTTTACATCGGAACCCGAAGGAAGGGCCAGTCACATGCATGCGCGTCAGTCAGTTTGGGTATTCGGATACGGGTCGTTGATCTGGGAACCGGGCTTTGCCTTCTCCTCGCGCCAGATTGCGCGGTTGGAGGGGTATCAGCGCAGTTTCTGTATGCGGTCCATCCATCACCGGGGCACTGTGGCGCATCCGGGGCTTGTGCTGGCGTTGGACGAAGGTGCGGGCGACTGTGAAGGCGTGGCCTTTGAAATCCCGGCGGGCATTGCCGAAGAAAGCCTTGAATATCTGCGCGCGCGCGAGTTGATTTCAGCCGCCTATCTGGAGGCCTGCGCGCCGGTGCAGTTGCGCGACGGGCGGCAGGTCGAGGCGGTGACCTATGTGATTGACCGCGCACACGAGCAGTATTGCGCGGGGCTGTCACTGGAAGATCAGGCGCAGATTATCGCGGGCGCAGTGGGTGGGCGCGGTCCCAACTATGAATATCTGTTCAACACCACCGCACATCTGACCGAATTAGGCCTGCGTGATGCCCAGCTAGATTGGCTGGCCGCGCGGGTTCGGGCGTTGCGCAGCTAGAATTTCAGCGCATGATGCAGGATGACAGGGACGACGAGTTCTTCTTCATCGACCAGATGGCGGTTCAGAAACCGCTCGAACCCGTCCAGCTGCGTCAGCATCTTGCCCGCGCTGGCTTTTGCGTCGGCGTTGCGGTTTTGCAAGGCGCGCAGATGGGTATTCGCCGCTTTGGTCAGTGCTGCCAGTTGGGCGTCCAGCGCATGATGGTCGTTATCAAGCAACTCAAACCCATGTGACAGCCGCTTTTCGGACGCAGAGAGCACTGGAAAATAATGGGCATCCTCGATCTGGTGATGCCCGTGCAGCTCATTGATTAAAAACCCCCCGATCCGTCCGGTCAGCTGCCCATGTGCGCGGGGGTCGCGCCCCTTGTCCAGAAAGCCGCGCGTGTCGCCTTGCCATTGCTTCAACGCCTTGCGGAACATCAGGTGCCGTTCCAGCCAGAAGCGTGTCAGGCCGTCAAAATTCCGGTGGCTTTCCCACATGTTGCGCGGGTATTTTTCCAGCAACACGCGCAGCGCATCGGGCAGGCGGTCGCGCCGTCCAAGGTCGGTTTCAAACATGCTGGTCCTTATCTGTCATCTTTTGTTTGCGCGTGCAGGTATTCGCGGGCGCGACGTTTTGCGACAGATAAACCCTTGGCATGCGTGGTCAATGCGCAGGCGCGCAATGACGGGCAAAACTGCACGGAAGGTGGTGCAGGCTCAGAGTATCTCGACACTCTGGATGGTGGGCAAATGGCGCGCGATTTCATGCCACTGCGCCCCTTCCTCAAAGGACGCAAAGACCGAGCCGCTGTTCGTGCCGAAATATATGCCTGCCGGGTTGGCCTTGTCTGTGGCCATCGCTTGACGCAAAACAGTGAAAAAACATGCGCTTTGCGGCAATCCTTCACGTTGGTCTTGCCAGCTTTCACCGCCATCTGTGGAATGCCAGACAGCCGCTTTTGCATCCGGCGGAAAGCGGCCTTCCATGTCACCATTCAGCGGAATAACCCAGATTTTCTGCGGGTCTTGCGGATGCACGGCAATGGGAAAGCCGAAGCTTGAGGGCAGCCCTTCGGTTTGGTCCTCCCAACTGCGCCCCCCATCGGGGCTGCGCCAGACTCCGTGGTGGTTTTGCTGATACAGCAAATCGCCATCCCCTTGCGGTGCGCGCACAAGGTTATGCACGCAATGGCCCGTCTCACCGCCAGAGGGGGCGGCAGGATGATGGTAGTGCACGCAGCTTTCCGTGTTGGACAAGCGGTTGCGCCGGTCCCATGTCGCGCCGCCATCTTCCGTTGCGAATATTCCGGCTGCGGAAATGCCGACCCAGAGCTTTTCAGGGTTATTCTGGTCCGAGGCGATACTGTGCAAGATCAGACCCGCCGCACCCGGTTGCCATGCGCCACGCGAGGGATGCGCGCCCAGTCCCGCAACCCGCGCAAATGTCGTGCCATTGTCGTGGCTGACCAGCAGATCAGCGGGTTTCGTTCCGGCATACAGCCTGTGGTTTGAATGATGCAGCGACCAGATTTGCGAAAATTCGGCCTCAAAGGGGAAATCCTGTTTCTGCCAGCCGATCATAGCCGCGAAATCGGCGTCGTTTTCGGCCCACTCATCCATCTGGCCGCGCGTCAGGCGTTTAAGTGTCCATGTTGCGCCGCCATCGACTGAATGCCAGATGCCGGCCCCGAACCATTCACCACCCCCAGCAGCCCAGATATGGCCTGAGGCGCTGTCGCCGATCACATGGTTGATGGGCCAGCCATCGCAATGGGGGCCGGACACGGTAAAGGCGCCGTCAGGCTGCTGGTGCAGCATGAAGGCGCCCTTTGTCGTTCCCACAAGCACAGTCCGCGACATCGCAATCTCCGACAAGACTGCGTCAGAATGTCGCGATTTGTGGCGATTTGGTCAAGCCTGCGGGTCAAACGGTGGCGTAAATCTGCGCAATCCGGTCCACTGCCGCCTCAAAGCCGAGTTCCTCGCTCTCGCCGCTGCGGCGCGAGGTCAACTCGACCACGCCCTTTGCCAGCCCGCGCGGGCCAACAGTTATGCGCCACGGCAGGCCGATCAGGTCCATTGTGGCGAATTTCGCGCCCGCACGTTCCGAGCGGTCGTCATAAAGCGGCTCCAGCCCCTTGGCGACCAGCGCCTTGTACAGGCCGTCGCAAGCCGCGTCGGCGTCCGCATCGCCTTGCTTGAGGTTCACAATCCCACAATGGAACGGAGTCACACCTTCGGGCCAGATGATTCCCTTGTCATCATGGCTGGCCTCGATGATCGCGCCCAGCAGGCGCGACACGCCAATGCCGTGGCTGCCCATATGAACAGGCGTGCGCTGTCCGTCAGGGCCAACAACTGTGGCCCCCATCGCTTCGGAATACTTGGTGCCGAAATAGAAAATCTGACCCACTTCGATGCCGCGCGCGCTGCGGCGGCGTTTCTCTGGAACCTGGTCCTGAAACACGGTGTCGTCATGGGTTTCATCCGTGCGCGCATAGCGCGAGGTGAATTCCTCCAGCACGGCCTGACATTCGGGGACGTTATCGTAATCCACGGCGCGGTCACCGAATTTCAGATCGGTTATCTCGCTGTCATAAAACACTTCCGACTCGCCCGTTTCGGCCAGCACTAGGAATTCATGCGTGTAATCGCCGCCAATCGGGCCACCATCGGCGCGCATCGGGATCGCTTGCAGCCCCATGCGTTCATAGCTGCGCAGATAGCTGACCAAGTGGCGGTTATAGGCGTGCAGCGCTGCATCTTTGTCGAGGTCGAAATTATAGCCGTCTTTCATCAGGAATTCACGGCCACGCATCACGCCGAAACGCGGGCGCACTTCATCGCGGAATTTCCACTGGATGTGATACAGCGTCAGTGGCAAATCCTTGTAGCTGTTCACATGGGCTCGGAAAATATCGGTGATCAATTCTTCATTGGTCGGCCCGAACAGCATGTCGCGCCCATGCCGGTCCTTGATGCGCAGCATTTCTTCGCCGTAATCGTCATAGCGGCCGGATTCGCGCCACAGATCGGCGGATTGAATGGTTGGCATCAGCATCGGAATATGGCCCGCGCGGGTTTGTTCCTCATGCACGATCTGCTCAATGCGGCGCAGAACCTTGTAGCCCAATGGCAACCACGAATAAATGCCTGCCGAGGATTGCTTGATCATGCCCGCGCGCAGCATCAACCGGTGAGAGACGATCTGCGCCTCGGACGGGGTTTCTTTCAGCACAGGCAGAAAATAGCGGGTCAGGCGCATGGGTTTGCCTCTCTTGAATGACGATACCGGTCAGGGTTTAGGCGAGACTGGGGGCAGGGGCAAGGTGTGTCGCCCCCTCTTGGCGGCACGCGCGCAAGCGACTAAGACAAGGGTCCGCCATTGAAGGACGCCCCATATGCAAGACCCCGCACAACGCATCACACAAGAGATTGCCAATGAGATCAACGCGCGGCCCGCGCAAGTCGCGGCGGCGATTGGCTTGCTGGATGGGGGTGCGACTGTGCCCTTCATCGCGCGTTACCGCAAAGAGGTGACAGACGGGCTGGACGACACGCAATTGCGCAACCTGTCGGACCGGCTAAGTTATCTGCGCGAACTCGATGCCCGGCGCGGCGTGATTCTGGGCTCGATCCGCGAACAGGGCAAACTGACCGATGCCCTGACCCATGCGATTACGACCGCCCAGACCAAGGCCGCGCTGGAAGATATTTACCTTCCCTTCAAGCCCAAACGCCGCACCAAGGCGATGATCGCACGTGAAAACGGGCTAGAGCCGTTGATGCAGGCTATTCTGGCGGATCGCATGGCCGAGCCAGAGGCGCTGGCGCAAGCCTTTGTGAGCGAAGCGGTGCCCACAGTGAAAGCCGCATTGGACGGTGCGCGCGATATTCTGACCGAAGAGTTGAGCGAGAATGCCGCCCTGTTGGGCAAGCTGCGCGATTTCATGCGCAAGGAAGCGTTCATCGCCGCCCGCGTCATGCCGGGCAAAGAGGCAGAGGGCGCCAAGTTTTCCGACTATTTCGACCATCGAGAAAGCTGGGCCACCATCCCCTCGCACCGCGCACTGGCCATATTGCGCGCCGCCAAGGAAGAGGTCGTGACCATCGACATCGCGCCTGACCCGGACACGGGGGTGGAGCGGGTGCAGGCTATGATCGCCGCCGCCATCGGCATTCCGGGCAATGGACCGGGGGATGCGTGGTTGCGTAAGACCGCTGCATGGACATGGCGCGTGAAACTTAGCCTGTCGATGTATGCCGATCTGATGGGCGAACTGCGCCAGCGCGCGCATGAAGATGCGATCATGGTTTTTGCGCGCAACCTGAAGGATTTGCTGCTTGCAGCCCCCGCCGGGCCGCGCGCGACCCTTGGGCTGGACCCCGGTATCCGCACAGGCGTCAAGGCGGCAGTGGTTGATGCGACGGGCAAACTGGTGGCAACCGACACCCTGTATCCGTTTCAGCCAAAGAACGACCTGCGCGGGGCACAGGCGCGCATCTTGCAACTGATCGCGCAGCACAAGATCGAGTTGATCGCCATCGGCAACGGCACTGCCAGCCGCGAGACGGAACGCATGGTCGCCGACGCCTTGAAGGCGATGCCACAAGGGGCCGCGCGCCCTACAAGCGTGATCGTGTCAGAAGCGGGCGCGTCGATTTACTCGGCCTCTGAACTGGCGGCCAAGGAATTTCCTGATCTGGATGTCAGTCTGCGCGGGGCAGTGTCTATCGCGCGGCGCTTGCAAGACCCACTGGCAGAGTTGGTGAAGATCACGCCGCAATCCATCGGTGTGGGGCAATATCAGCATGATGTTGACCAGCGCCGCCTTGCCCAAAGCCTTGATGCGGTGGTTGAGGATGCGGTGAATGCGGTGGGGGTTGATCTGAACATCGCTTCGGCCCCACTGCTGGCAAGAGTGGCGGGCTTGGGCGCGTCGCTGGCACAGGCCGTGGTCGCGCACCGCGATGCACAAGGGGCGTTTGCCAACCGCAAGGCGCTGTTGAAAGTGGCGGGGTTGGGGCCAAAAGCGTTTGAGCAATGCGCGGGCTTCCTGCGCATCCGCGACAGTGTCGAGCCGCTGGATGCCACATCTGTCCACCCCGAAGCTTACGGCGTCGCACGCCGGATCGTGCAGGCCTGCGGGCGCGATATTCGCGCGATCATGGGACAACCCGAAGCGTTGAAGGGCCTGCGCGCGCAGGATTTCGTCGATGATACATTCGGCCTGCCAACTGTGCGCGACATTCTGACGGAATTGGAAAAACCGGGCCGCGACCCGCGCCCCAGCTTTGTGACTGCGCGCCTGACGGATGGGGTGGAAGACATAAAGGATCTGCGCCCTGGCATGCAGATGGAAGGGACGGTCAGCAACGTTGCGGCCTTTGGTGCCTTTGTCGATATCGGGGTGCATCAGGACGGGTTGGTGCATGTCAGCCAATTGGCCGACCGCTTCGTGAAAGACCCGCATGAGGTGGTCAAGGCAGGCGATGTCGTCAAGGTGCGCGTGACCGAGGTGGATGTCGCGCGCAAACGCATTGCGCTGAGTATGCGCAAAGATGGCGGCGCTGAGGCAGGCGACGCGCGCCCGCAAAAAGACGCGCGATCACGCGGACCGCAGACTGGCAAACCCGCAAAGCCCGCTGTGAAGCCCGCAACACAGGCAAAGCCACAGGCAGCGGACAGTCAGGGCGCGCTGGGGGCGGCGCTGTTGCAGGCCATGCGCGGCAAGACCTGACAGGGCAGTGTCCGTTTCAGCCTTTGCTTGGGGCTGAAATGCGGCCCCAGAGGTCGTATTCGCCTGCCTCGTCCACCTCGACCGTGACGATATCGCCGACGCTTATGCCGTCGGTGTCCTCGTCAATGAACAGGTTGCCGTCAATCTCGGGTGCATCGGCCTTGGTGCGGCAGGTGGCGATCCCGTCAGCATCAATGTCATCCACGATCACATCCATGTGCAAACCGACCTTGGCGGCAAGCTTACTCTCGGAAATGGCTTGTGCCTTGGCCATGAAGCGGTCCCAGCGATCGGCTTTCACATCATCGGGCACATGGTCTGGCAGCGCATTTGATCGCGCGCCGGCCACGTTTTCGTACTGAAAACAGCCCACACGGTCCAACTGCGCTTCGTCCATCCAGTCCAGCAAGGTCTGGAATTCTGCCTCAGTCTCGCCCGGATAGCCGACGATGAAGGTCGAGCGCAGCGTGATCTCGGGGCAGATGCTGCGCCACTCGGCGATCCGGTCCAAGGTGCGTTCCGCCGCCGCCGGGCGCGCCATGCGCCGCAGGGTGTCGGGATGGGCGTGCTGAAACGGGATATCCAGGTAAGGCAATACCAGCCCTTCTGCCATCAGCGGAATCAACTCGCGCACATGCGGATAGGGGTAGATGTAATGCAGCCGCACCCATGCGCCCAGACTGCCCAAATCGCGCGCGAGATCGGTGATATGGGCGCGGTGCCCGCGGTCGGATTTATGCTGAATATCCACCCCGTAAGCGGATGTGTCCTGACTGATCACCAGCAATTCCCTGACGCCCGCTTCAACCAGCTTTTCTGCTTCGCGAACAATGGCATGGGCGGGGCGGCTAACAAGTTTTCCGCGCATATCGGGGATAATGCAGAACTTGCACTTGTGATTGCAACCCTCAGATATCTTTAGATAACTATAGTGGCGCGGCGTCAGGCTGACACTGGTGGCGGGCATCAGGTCGATGAACGGGTCTGGGCTTGGCGGCACCGCGGCATGCACGGCATCAAGCACAGCCTCATATTGATGCGGGCCAGTCACGGCCAGAACCCTGGGATGCGCGCCAGTGATATATTCGGGTTCCGCCCCCAGACAGCCGGTGACGATGACGCGGCCATTCTCGCTAAGGGCCTCGCCAATCGCATCAAGGCTTTCGGCCTTGGCGCTGTCCAGAAACCCGCAGGTGTTGACGATCACGGCATCCGCGCCTGCGTAGTCGGCACTGATCCCGTACCCTTCGGCGCGCAGCCGCGTCAGGATGCGTTCGCTGTCGACCAGCGCCTTGGGGCAACCAAGCGAGACCATGCCGATGGTCGGTTGTCCGGCACGCGGTGTGTCGCGCAAAAGCGCGCGCGGGGCGAGGTCGGGGCGAAGACTGGGCGGGTTTTGACTCATGCGCGGCATATACGCTGCCGCAACAGTTCTGGAAAGGCTTTCACACAGGTTTTTCAGCGATCAGCACGCTATAGGTCAGGCAGGTTTGCGTATCGCCGGAACGCGGGCCTGCACCTTCGATCATATAGGGGCCTGTCAGCCCGCCTACGGCATTGCGGATCAGGTATTTCGGCATGACATGGCGCAGCACGCGATATTTCCATGACTTGAAGAATTTGGCCGAACGCCGTTGCAGCACACGCATGCCCGCAATGGAATGATCTGTAATGTCGTCAGAGCGCAGGATGATCAGCCCCGCGCGGACAAGCGCTGCTTCCCAATCCTCGATCTGCCAGAAGCCGTTTGTGACGGCAGTGGTCACTTCAAACAACCGCGCCGCTGTAATCACATCGGGCGGGGCGCTGTGAAAATCGGGGCGGCGAAAGCCGTCATACATGACGAACCGCCCACCGGGCACAAGCGCCGCTGCGATCTGGCGCGCGACATTGTCCAGATCGGTCGCATAGCAGAGCGTCTCGATCCCGAAAATCACATCAACGCCAAAAAGGGATTCCGGCACAGCCTCATATGACCCTTGCTGGAAAAGGACATTCTTCATACCAGCGGCATTCTTGGTGGCGGTTTTGATGTGATGTGCCATCAGGTCCAGACCTGTGAACTGCACATCCGGGTGATCCGGCGCGAGGGTGAGGGTGTTGAACCCCATGCCACTGCCCAATTCGAGGACTTTTTTCGCACGGGTTGCCTGTATCTGCACGGCCACTTCGCGGCCTTGGGTCAGATACCCGTCCGGGTCAAATTGGCCGTTTTCATTCAGCGCAAGATGCATGCACCCTTTTTGGGAATGCACGCGATTATATCCCAGTTCAGATTGGATGTAGTAGGGGCTGATGATGTCACGCCCCTCATCGGCCAGAATCGTGTCAATCCCGAAGGTCCGGTCAATACGCGTCAGGGCTTCGGACAGGGGCATGCAAAACGGGGTGTCTTTGGCATGGGGCGCGATGGGCGCTGAAACTGGTGTCACTCGGTGCTCCGGAAAATTGAATTAAATATCGGTCCGTGGTTTTACGAAAAATAGCAGGTGCGCGGGTCACAGGCAACTCCGCGGCGCGCCGCGGCGGGGTATCAGGCCTCTGGGGCAGTGCTCTGGACTGTAATTTCATCATATAGCCTGCTGATCCGCCACGCTGCTGGCGGTTTCATACGTGCGCGCAAGCGTTGCAGCGTCCATGCAGGGGGGGCAGATGCCGCCGAAGGATGCGAGGCCAGATGCCATCGGCTTTCCACGCCCGCTGTGCCGCCATTCTCCGGTGTCAGAACCAGCCCCAAAACAGTGCTGTCGCGGGCCTGAATGCGGCGGCGGTCCAACCCCGCCTCGGCGGCCAGATGCAGCCGACGCAGCGGGGTCAGCGCCAAAGGGCTGGCAAGTTCCATCACCACCAGCGCCACAGCACCGGAACGCAGCGCTTCCTCGGCGCAGGCGAGTGAGTCGGCCTCGCGGGGTGATTCGACAACAATCAGCCCCTCTGGACTGGCCCAGTCACAAAGCGCTTGCGGGTTCACGCGGTCGGCCTTCCAGTCTGGGCGTATCCATATGACCGGTGCACTGGGGGGCTGTTGTGCCATGATCCAGACCGCCAGCAACTGCCGCGCAGGCCCGCATAATTCATGCGTGCGACCGGGATGCAGCTTCAGGATCTGCGCCAGCGGCTGCGCAGATGCCGTGTTTGGCAGGGCAATGGATTGAAAGGACATGATGTTTGTTCCTGTTTTGTTTCAATCTATCACAGTCATGATGCTGGGCAAGATTGTTCCTATTCCCCATGAACACAGATGCAGGCCGGGCGCAGATTTGCTAGGCAGGTGCCAATACGGTCACAAAGGGAGCTTCGAGATGAGACATTTCTTTGCGATAGGGGCGCTGCTGCTGGGGGCGTGCCAGATGACGGATGTCGCGGATGAGCCTGAAACCTGCATGGCCGCAGAGATTCAGCAATATGTGGGCCAGCCTCTCTCTGCGCTGGACAAGGACGAATTGTCCCAGCCCCACCGCATTATCGGGCCAGACACGGCTGTCACGATGGATTTCAGGCCGGATCGCCTGAATGTTGAGCATGACGATGAACGTGTTATCACGCGAATCTATTGTGGCTGAAATCGCGGCTTTTCCTGCGGATAAAACCCGTTAGATTGCGCAGCAACACACAGACGGGAAAGATTACAATATGCAGGAACTCAAGCTTGGGCACTCGGATCTGATGGTCTCTGAGTATTGTCTGGGGACAATGACCTTTGGCACCCAGACCGACGAACAAGACGCGCATCGTCAACTGGACATGGCGCGCGATGGCGGTATCAATTTTCTGGATGCAGCAGAGATGTATCCGGTCAATCCCGTACAGCTGGAAACCGCGGGCGAGACCGAGGCGATCATCGGGCGCTGGATGGCCAGCCGCAAACCAGATGATATGGTGATTGCCACCAAGATCACGGGGGCCGGCTCCAACGCCGTAAAGGATGGCGCCCCCATTTCACCTGCGCGCATGCGTCAGGCGGTCGAGGCGTCGCTGCACCGTTTGCAGGTCGAGTGCATCGACATCTACCAACTGCACTGGCCCAATCGCGGATCATATCATTTCCGCAAGGGCTGGGGCTTTGACCCGTCCGGCCAGAACCGCGACGAGACGCTGGCGCATATGCGCGACATCCTCATCTGCGCACAGGAATTGATCTCGGAAGGCAAGATCAAGCATCTGGCGCTGTCAAATGAAAGTGCGTGGGGGTTGACCACATGGCTGCATCTGGCGCGAACGGATGGGTTGCCAAGGGTCCTCAGCCTGCAAAATGAATATTCGCTGCTTTGCCGCATGTTCGATCTGGATCTGGCCGAGGCTTGTGTGAATGAAAATGTGCCCCTTCTGGCCTATTCGCCTTTGGCGGCGGGGCTGCTGACAGGAAAATACGCAGGCAATGTCACCCCCGAGCAGTCGCGCCGCGCGCGCAATCCCGATCTGGGCGGGCGCGTGACCGGGCGTGTCTTCGAGGCCGTGTCCGGATATATGGCCGTCGCCCATGAATTCGGGCTGGACCCAGTGCATATGGCCATTCAATGGACCTGCTCGCGCCCGGCAACGACCCTGCCGATCATCGGGGCCACCACATCGAAGCAACTGGCGCATATTCTCGCCGGGCGCGAGGTTGTTCTGGAAGACGAGGTCAAGGCCGCAATCGAACAGTTGAACCGTGCCATGCCGATGGTGTTTTGATGCTGTCAGGGGTGCAGGGGGTTTTGTTCGACAAGGATGGAACCCTTTTTGACTTCTCGGCCAGTTGGTCGGCTTGGGCTGCGTCCTTGCTACACCATCTGTCAGAAGGTGATGCTGCACGCGCGCGCGCCATGGCGCAGGTGATCCGCTTCGACCTTGCGGCGCAAGAATTTCTGCCCGACTCGCCCGTCATTGCGGGCACGATGGATGAACCTGTGCGCCTGCTTGGTCCCTTGTTGCCGGATTGGTCGACAGACGCGTTAAAGACCTATCTGTTTCGCAGTGCTGCACAGGCCGAAATGGTGCCTCCAATCCCGCTTGCCCCCCTGATGCAGGATCTGCGTGCGCGCAATCTGGTGCTGGGGGTTGCCACGAATGACGCCGAATCCATCGCCCGCGACCATTTGCGGCAAGCGGGCATTCTGGATCAATTTGCGCAGGTGCTGGGCTATGACAGCGGCTTCACGCCCAAACCTGCGCCCGATATGTTGCTGGGCTTTGCCAGATTTTCTGGATTGGACGCGTGCGCGGTGGTGATGATTGGCGACAGCACGCATGATCTTGTCGCAGGGCGGGCGGCGGGTATGCAGACCATTGCAGTTCTAACTGGTATGGCCAGCGCGGCCGAGCTGGCCCCTTATGCGGATCATGTCGTGCCTGATATCGGGCATTTGCCGCAATTGCTTGCGTGATCCGCCTGCGCGCCTGACGTCAGGCATTCGTGTCCAGCCAGATTGTGACGGGGCCATCATTGACCAGATGCACGGCCATCTCTGCGCCAAAGCGCCCCGTCTCGACCTGCACGCCCTGCGCGCGCAACGCCTGTGCAAAATGCAGATACAACCGCTCCGCCTCTGCCGGGGGCGCGGCGGTCGAGAAACCGGGGCGATTGCCGCTGCGGGTGTCTGCGGCCAGTGTGAACTGGCTGACCACCAGCGCAGTGCCGCTTGTATCTTTCAGCGCCAGATTCATCTTGCCTGCCGCATCACGAAAAATCCGCAGCTTGTGGATTTTCTGCGCCAGCGCTTCTGCCGCCGCTTCAGTGTCGCCCTGCATCGCACAAACCAGAATCATCAACCCCGGCCCGCATGCGCCGATGGTTTCGCCAGCAACATCAACCCGCGCCTGCGTCACACGCTGAACCAATGCGCGCATCAGCCGCCCATTTCAGCAATGAAAAAGGCCAGCGCCAGCAAGGCCAGACCGGCCAGAACCGCGCCCGCAATCTTTGGCCAGGACCAGGGGCGTTCACCCTGAACCCGCCCGGTCTGGCCATTGACGATAAACCGGTAGCTCTTGCCGCGGTAACGATAGGCTGCCATCCAGATGGGCAAAAGCAGATGCTTGAACCGCTCGTCGCTGTAATCTGTACTGAGCGAGGAAATGCGCTGCTCATCACCGCCGATATCGCGGCAGATATCGGCACGGATCTGCTCTTCCATACGTTCCTTCGCGATCTCGAACCCGTCCGGCAATTCAACAGTATAGGCCTCGGCCCTGAAACCGGACAGATAGTCTGCATTATAGGGCTGAAGCTCTGCCATGGTCCAAGGTTCCAGCCGTCGGATATTGGCACGCGGCAGCGATTGTGCGGCCATGACCAGCAAGTCCAGAAACTTCCGCGAGACCTGCCCCGAGGCCGCACTCCAGCGCGTGCGCCGCACGCGCCGCCGATTTTTTCCGGTGCCAGTCGTGACATAGTAATACGTCCCACGCTGACCCGAATAGCTGGACCGTGTTGCGACATCGAAGGCCCAATAGGGCACATATAACCCGTTCAACTTGCCTGTGCTGCGGGCATATTTCGCCAGTGTCGACGGGGCGAACCACAACCCTTTCAACCATGCCGACATTTTGTCATGTGCATCGCGCTCGCTCAGCTTGAAGGCCAGAATTGCGTGTGGCTTGATATGCCGGTGTGTCCCAGTATCTGTGACAACAGGGCTGGCGCAGAACGGGCATTCTGCGGAATGCACATGCTCTTCAAACTCGACCTGAGCGCCGCAGGTCGCGCAATTCACCACCGTTGTCTCTTCAATCTCCTCCGGTGGCAGGGCATTGGCAACCGCGTCATGGTAATCGACCGATTGCAATGCGGTCCCACGTGTTGCGTCATCCATCTGCGGGATGGGTTGTTCATGACCACAATAGGCGCAACTCAGCCGCGCCTGTCCCGGCTCGAACCGCAAGGACGCGCCGCATTGCGCACAGGGGAAGCGGTGTTCTTGTTGTAAGGTTGCCATTCCCTGTCCTGCATCTTGCGGGCCGTGACCCGGCCTCTCATCCCAACGGCAAGCCTCATTTTCTTGCCAGAAATACTCATTTTACAATACCAGACACCAGACCAACGCCTGATCCGGCACGCCCTTACCCTATCGGCGGGGGGGGCGGTGGAGGCGTGGCCGAGAACAGCCCGCTCAGTGCCGGAATATCACCTGCTTTCTGCCAGCCGGACTGACCCTCACTCCAGACAAGTGTGTCGCGGGTGATATGCTCTGCCAGTTGCGACTGGGGGAAAGGGCCGCGCGTCTGGCCGTTCTCGGCAATATGCCACATCGGCTCCGCCGCAGGGGGTGGTGGGGGCGGAGGGGTTGTGGCGGCAGGGGCGGCGTGCTGTCCGCCCACCGACTGGCCCATGGCTTGCGCCATACCCATACCCATGCCCATTCCCATTCCGGCCCCCAAACCTGCACCCATGCCACCATCGCCGCTTTCAGCGGCTTTTTGCATCGCCTGTGCGGCCGAGAACTGGGTAAACTTGTTCAGATCGCCCACAATCCCCATGCTGGTGCGCTGGTCGAGCACTTTTTCCACTTCGGGCGGCAGCGAGATATTCTCGATATACAGCTCGGGCATTTCCAGCCCGTATTCCGTCAGAGTGGGCGCAATGGCTTTGCCAATCACATCGGACAGGTCTTTGGTATTGGCGGCCATGTCCAGCGCCGGAATACCGCTTGCCGCCAGCACGCGGCTGACCTTTTGCACCACGATATTGCGGATCTGGCCCGCGATCTTTTCCTGCGTGAAATCGCCATCCGTGCCCACGATTTCGCGCATGAAGGCAACGGCGTCTTGTACACGCACGGCATAAGACCCGAAAGCGCGCAGACGCAGCGGGCCGAATTCCGGGTCACGCAGCATCACAGGGTTCTGCGTGCCCCATTTCAAACCGCCGAAGCGGCGGGTATTGATGAAATATATCTCGGACTTGAAGGGCGAGTTGAAGCCGTGACTCCAATGTTGCAGCGTTGTCATGATCGGCATGTTGTTCGTCTCGAGCATATACATGCCCGGCTCGAACACATCGGCAAGCTGGCCCTCATGCACAAAGACGGCCAGTTGCCCCTCGCGCACAGTCAGCTTGGCGCCGTATTTGATCTCGTTTCCATACCGCTCGAAGCGATAGACCATTGTGTTGCGGGTGTCGTCTGTCCATTCGATGACATCGATGAACTGACCCTTCAGGAAATTGAAAACCATGACCGCACCTTTGTTTTGCTGTGCAATTTCTTCGAGGACAGTATCGCCTAACTTTCCCCGCCCATCAACTCTGATGCGATCCGGCGGATAACGGGGCGGGCTTCGCGTTCGCGCATGCCGATGCGCAGGCGCGGATCATAGAGCATGCGCAACAGCTGCTCATCCAGCGTGGTGAGAACGGCAAATTCGGCAGTATCATTAAACAGGGACGGGCGCGCGCGCGGGCTGTCATTGGGCAGACCCATGCCTTGGGCCAGTTCCTCGTAATAGCAAGCACGGCGTGACAATTCGGGCAATTCGGCACGAATGACGGCAATCGCGTCGGTATATACATCGGTGCCACTGCGCGAGAAGGCCAGAACAAGGCAGGACACACTGAGTGGCAGGTCGCGCACCAGATCAAGCGTGACTTGGTCGATCCCCGGCACCAGCCGTGTCAGACGCGGCGCAATGGCCTGACGCTCTGCCTCATTGACCACAAGCACGTGGAAATTCGCATCACTCTCGACCAATGAGATGGGCTGTCCGGTCAGACGACTCAAGCGGTTGGCATAGCCTGACACAAAGCGCCGGTCCGATTCCTGAACAGAGGCGGGAACCGCGTCGCCGAAATCCAACCGCATCCGCACCGGATCTTGCCAACGCCGCAACACTGTCGGGCTTTCGCGTTCAACGATCCTGTCGCCGGTGACGCTGTACTCTTCGTACAGGGCGATCTGGACAAAGATATCCTCAAGGTCGCGTGCCGAAAAGGGCAGGTCGCGCGGGCTGCGTTCGCTGCGCATCAGCCCGTCAGTGAGGCGGCGTTCTTCCAGCGCTTCAAAATAGGCCGACACACTGTCAGTCGGCGCTGTTACTTCGATCTGGGCGCGCTGCGGCGGGGGCGGGGATGCAGCCTCGGGGGCGGGGGCGGCCGTCTCGACCGCGCCCGGTGTCCATGTGCAGCCCGTCAGCCACAGCCCAGAAGCAAGCACCAGCCCGCAACCCGTGGCAATATGTGTTATATTGCGCGGGCGCGGGCCTTTGGCTGGTCCAGGTATTGGTGTGGCATGCATCATGATGTCAAACGTCAGAGCGGTGCGCGCTGTCGTCGTCGCGCGCGCGCGCCGAGGACAGGGATTGGCGCAACTCTGCTTCCATCTTGCTCAGTTCGACCTCAGCTTCTGCGCGTTTGGCGCGTCCGGCATCGGCGATCTGCAAGCTGTCTTCGATTGTGGCGATCAAGGTATCATTGGCCTGTTTCACCGCTTCGATGTCAAACACCCCGCGCTCGATTTCCTCGCGGACCTCGCGGTTGGCGTCGCGCAGGTTGTCGGCATTCGAGGTCAGCAGATCATTGGTCAGATCATTGGCGGCGCGCACGGCTTGTGCGGCTTCGCGCGAGCGTTGAATGGTCAACGCCTGTGCAAGCTGCGTTTCCCAAAGCGGGACAGTGTTGACCAATGTCGAGTTGATCTTCGTGACCAGTGATTTGTCATTCTCCTGCACCAGACGGATCGAGGGCAGGGATTGCATTGTGACCTGACGCGTCAGTTTCAGATCATGCACCCGGCGTTCAAGATCGTCGCGTGCTGCGCGCAGATCGCGCAATTCCTGCGCTTTGAGCACCTGATCATTCTCGGGGGCGGCCTCGACCTCGGTCTGTTTGGCGGGAATGTCGTTTGTGTCCAGTTGCTTGATCTTCGCTTCGCCCGCCGCGATATACAGCGCCAGCTCGTGATAAAACTCCAGCGTCTTTTCATACAGTTTGTCGAGGCCCTTGATGTCCTTGAGCAGTGTCGTCTCATGGTTCAGCAAATTGCCGGTGATCCGGTCGATCTGGCTTTGCACAGTCGAATAGCGTTCCTGAAACTTCGCCATCGGGGCAACTTTTCCGGTCAGGCGTTCCCACCAGCTGCGCTCGCGGCGGGTGTCCAACTCGCTGACGGAGAACCCGCGCAGTGTTGTGACCATCTCGCGCAGGCCGTCGCCCGCCGGGCCAAGATCCTTGTTTTTCACATCAGCGAGCATCGACTGGCTGATCTGCTGCAAATCCATCTGCGCGCGCGACCCGAACCCGATGATCGAGCTGGTCTGGCTCATGTCAATCTCGGACATACGGGTGTTTATGGCCTTGGCGTCATCCTCAGATGCGTCGTCAAGAACTACCAGTTCTGTCGAGGGTTCGGCCAATGGTGTATCGACCAGTTCGCTAATTTCATGCGTCAAGGCTTCGGCTTGGACGCGGAGTGTTTCTGACATGGACAATCCCTCTTTTTTATATGCTGTAGCGGGGGGCTAGGTAATTTCATTCGCCTGTTCGCAGCCCTTCGCGCTCCAATCGTTCGCGCAAGACTTCGATTTCAATATCAAGGGCAGTGCGATCATCTGCCAGCAACGCCTCGCGCCGCAAAGAGAAGCGTGTTTCCAGATCATCCAGAAGTGCCTCGTACTCAACGCGCGCCTCTGTGTCTTGGTTGCGTGCATAAAGCTCTGCAAATTTGACCGTCGCGTCGCGCGCACCCATCAAATAGATGCCAAGATAGCGCCGCGCTGCATTCAGCCTGCGCGGATCATTCTCGATTGTGCGAAACAGAGGGCGGACATTGGCGGCAAACCCTTCGACACGGCGCGCAAGGACACGATCACCACTGCGCTTGATCGCAGCCATCATCTCGGTCAGGTGGCGCTCTGCCTCTTCAATCGCCTGTGCAGCGCGGTCTGTCTGGAAAGTGTCGATTCCTTCCATCCCCTTGTCTTTCAATGGGTCCGGTCCGAAAGCGCCGAAATGTAGTGCCGCGCCAAGCACGGCAAAAATCATCGCGGGGATAACGCCTGTGGCAAGTGCTGCCACAGCCAACCCTGCGCCGGTTAGCACCGAGGCGAAAATCTTGCGCGGGATAGCGGGCCTGCGCGCCACAGTGCGCGCAGCGTAAGCGGCTTGCGCAAGCACCCCTTCGCGTGTCAGCCATGCGGCCAGCATCAGAATGGCGAAGGCGGAAAGGTTTAACGCCAATCCGGTCGCGTCCTGAAAGAAGGCGCGAAGGGCAAAGGCGAAGGGCAATACAAACAGAAGATTTACACGTGCCCCGACAGGGTGCGGACGTGCCACGGTCGCGGGCGCATCTTGTTTTGCGGCATTCGGGCTGTAGCGCCCGCTGAAACGCTGGCTCATTTCCCTAGCCCCCGACAATCGCGACATAGAGCATTACCGCCACCAACAGGGCGAAAGAGGTTTTCTGCAACCCTGTGGAGGACATTGTTAACTACTCCGATACACCTTTTACAATGTAGGTATATGACAAGATGAACGGGTTTTGAAGATGCCTTGCATGTTATGCTGACATGCCCACATCACAGGGCTGACGCAAGGCACACCAAATTCAAGCTATTGTGAACACAAATGATCAAGGCTTGCGCGGTGGACGGCTGCGCAGCGCAGGTTTGCCTCTTGCGGTTTTCGCAGCTCCGGCTTTGGTGTGCGCCGCGTCGCTTGGCCCGTCCTTGCGCCGCGTGTCGGTGCGCGCCACATGCGGGCGGGGCTTGTTCTTGCGCGGTGGTTTGGCCACCTCTGCCTCTGGTGCGCTGTCAGCCGATTGGCCAAGTTGTTCGCGCAAGACCCGCGCCTTCACTTCCTCGACAGCGCCTTTGGCAAGGGTGCCAAGCTGGAAAGGGCCATAGCTGATACGGATCAGGCGGTTGACGCTGAGGCCCACATGCGACAGCGCGCGGCGCACCTCGCGGTTGCGGCCCTCGCGGATGCCGATGGTGAGCCAAGCATTCGCGCCTTGCTGGCGGTCAATCGAAACGATCATGGGCTGAAAATTCTCGCCCTCGACCATCACGCCATCGCGCAGGGGGGCCAGAATATCATCCGTGGGCGCGCCATTCACGCGTACACGATATTTGCGCAACCAGCCTGTGCTGGGCAATTCCAGCTTGCGTTTCAGGGTGCCGTCATTGGTCAGCAGCAACAACCCCTCGGAATTCAAGTCCAACCGACCCACCGACATGACTCGCGGCAGCCCCTCGGGCAGGTTGTCAAAAACGGTGGGCCGCCCCTCATCATCGCGGGTGGTGGTCACAAGGCCCAAAGGCTTGTGATACAGCCACAGCCGCGCGGGTTCCGGCTCTCGCAAGGGTTTGCCATCGACCGTGATGCGATCGGACGGCGTGACATTCAGCGCGGGGCTGTCGATGCGCTTGCCGTTGACGGTGATGCGCCCTTCGACGATCAGGATTTCCGCTTGCCTGCGCGACGCCACGCCCGCACGCGCAAGAACCTTGGCGATACGATCACCGTCAGGCGATGCAGCTTTGTTTTCGCTATTCTGTGACATCGCGCTTCTTTCTTGCTGGTTCAGATGGGCCGGGGCAGGGCGTGTTGGCAGGGCTCAGGGACGCCAGCGCAGAAAGTTGGCGATCATGCGCAACCCTGCGGATTGCGATTTCTCGGGGTGGAACTGCATCCCGATGATCGTATCACGCGCAACGATGGCCGTCACGGGGCCTGCGTAGTCGACATGGGCCACCAGATGCGCGGGGTCTGCGACAAGAAAGTGGTAGGAATGCACGAAATAAGCGTGATCCCCGCTTTCCACACCCTCCAGGACAGGGTGCGGGCGATCAACCACCAGATCATTCCAGCCCATATGCGGCACTTTCAGGGCTGCATCCTGCGGCGCGATGCGCACGACCTCGCCGCCGATCCAGTCCAGACCGGCCACATCGTCATATTCGCGCCCAAGCGTGGCCAGCATCTGCATACCGACACAAATGCCCATGAATGGCACGGCGCGCTGTTGCACCGCTTCTTCCAGCGCCTGCACCATACCATCAACCGCGCCCAAGGCACGGCGGCAGGCGGGATAGGCCCCATCGCCCGGCAACACAATCCGGTCCGCACGCGCCACATCTTCGGCGCGCGCACTGACCAGCACATCGCCGCCACCGACCTCTTGCGCCATGCGCTGAAAGGCCTTGCTGGCGGAATGCAGATTGCCACTGTCGTAATCAACCAGAACCGTCAGCATAGCGCTTACAGTGCCCCTTTGGTGGAAGGGATGGCATCGGATTTGCGCGGGTCCGTCTCGACTGCGGCGCGCAGGGCTTGGGCCACGGCCTTGAACGCAGCCTCTGCGATGTGATGCGCATTGAAGCCATGCAGCTGGTCAATATGCAGGGTAATCCCCCCATGTGTGGCCAGAGCCTGAAAGAACTCGCGCACCAGTTCCGTGTCGAATGTCCCAATCTTGCCGGTTGGAAAATCGACATTCCACACCAGATAGGGGCGGCCCGACAGGTCCAGCGCGCAGGCAACCTGCGCATCATCCATCGGCAGGTTGCACGCGCCGTACCGCCGGATGCCACGCTTGTCGCCAAGCGCCTGCGCCAGTGCTTGCCCAAGCGCAATGCCGCAATCCTCAACCGTGTGGTGATCGTCGATATGCAGATCACCCGTCGCGCGCAGCTCGATATCTATTAGCGAATGGCGTGCAAGCTGGTCCAGCATATGGTCGAAAAACCCCACGCCGGTCTGGCACTCATAGCGGCCAGTGCCATCCAGATCGATACTGACCGAAATATCTGTCTCATGGGTCTTGCGGGTAATGGTGGCTGTGCGCATCGGGCTTTCCTTGGCGGTTCTGCGCGCGAACGTATAGGCGCTTGCGTCGCGCGGGGGAAGGGGGCAATCTGCGCGCAAAGCGGACAATGGGGGCACAAATGACCATTCATATCGGGGCCAAGCCGGGCCAGATTGCCGAAACCGTGCTGATGCCGGGCGACCCTTTGCGCGCGAAATGGGCCGCCGAGCAGTTTCTGGAGGATGTCATTTGCGTCAACCAGGTGCGCGGTATGCTGGGTTTCACCGGCACATGGCGCGGGCAGCGGGTGACGATACACGGCTCTGGCATGGGCATGGCATCGGCATCGATCTATGCCAATGAACTGATCCGCGACTATGGGGCTAAGACGCTGATCCGCGTGGGGTCTGCGGGTGCCATGCAACACAGTGTGGGCATTCGTGACATTGTTCTCGCGCAGGGGTGCACCACCCTGACCATACCCTCGCGCGGGATTTTCCGCGAACTCAATTTCGCCCCTTGTGCCGATTTCGGCCTGTTGCATGCGGCCTATCAGGCAGCACAGGCGCGGGATGTGCGCACGCATGTTGGCAATGTCTATTCGTCCGACGTGTTCTATGATGAACGCCCCGACCTGAACGAGATCATGCAACGTCACGGCGTGCTGTGTGTCGAGATGGAAGCGGCAGAACTCTACGCGGTTGCCGCACGCCACAATGTGCGCGCACTGGCAGTGCTGACCATCTCGGATCATCTGCTGACGCAAGAGGCCTTGCCTGCCTCGGAGCGCGAACACAGTTTTGGCGCAATGATCGAGTTGGCGCTGGAGGCCGCATTCACCCCCCAGCCGTAACACAGAGCGCATTTTAAGTGGAAACCGCCTTGCATCCACGGATGCAAGGCGGTAAGGCAGCCGCACTTCACAGGCAGAGGCGGGCGCGCGGGACAGACAGACCCCGCAGGTCCACCGGTTGAGGCGATACGCCTTGAAATCCTCTGCTCAGGCGCAAACCGGAAAGGAAAACGATATGGCGCTTCCTGATTTCACGTTGCGTCAGCTTTTGGAAGCTGGCGTTCACTTCGGCCACCAGACTCAGCGCTGGAACCCACGCATGGCCCCGTATATCTACGGCGAGCGTAATGGCATTCACATTCTCGACCTGACACAGACTCTGCCCCTGCTGGACGCGGCGCTTAATGTCATTCGTGAAACTGTTGCCAAGGGCGGCAGCATTCTGTTCGTCGGCACCAAGCGTCAGGCGGCCAAATCGATCGCAGACGCAGCCGAGCGTTCGGCGCAGTTCTACATGAACCACCGCTGGCTGGGCGGCACATTGACCAACTGGAAAACCGTGTCGCAATCCATCCAGCGCCTGAAGGCAATTGACGAGCAGCTGGAAAGCGGCGCCGAAGGCCTTACCAAGAAAGAGCGTCTTGGCATGGAGCGCGAGCAGGCCAAACTGCAAGCGTCGCTGGGCGGTATCCGTGACATGGGCGGCCTTCCAAGCCTGCTGTTTGTCATCGACGTCAACAAAGAAGATCTGGCCATTCTGGAAGCCAAGAAATTGGGCATTCCGGTTGTGGCTGTGGTTGACACCAACTGCCCACCAGAAGGCGTTGATTACATCATCCCCGGCAATGACGACGCAGCACGCGCGATTGCGCTGTATTGCGATCTGGCTGCTCGCGCAGCCCTTGACGGGATGAGCGCGCAGATGGGCGCTGCCGGGATCGACCTTGGCGCATTGGAGGAAACTCCGGTCGAGGAAGCTCTTGCCGAGGCTGGCGTAGAGCAAACCGACGCATAATCTGTGACCCATTGACATGAATATGTGACAGGGACGTGTTAGAAACGCCCTGTCACACCGCATTTCTGCAGGAGAAAAACCCATGACAATCACCGCTGCAATGGTGAAGGAACTGCGCGAGTCGACTGGCGCAGGTATGATGGACGCCAAAAAGGCGCTGACCGAAAATAACGGCGACATGGACGCGGCCCTTGATTGGCTGCGCACCAAAGGTCTGGCCAAGGCCGCCAAGAAAGCGGACCGCGTGGCCGCCGAAGGTCTGGTCGGCGTGAGTGTCGACGGTGGCAAGGGTGTCGCAGTCGAGATCAACTCGGAAACCGATTTCGTTGCCAAGAATGCTGAATTTCAGGGCATGGTCGCACAGATCACGACCGCCGCACTTGGCGTGTCATCCGTGGACGCGCTGAAAACCGCGACTGTAGACGGCAAGCCGGTCGAAACACTTGTGACCGAGGCGATTGCCAAGATCGGTGAGAACCTGACGCTGCGCCGCATGGACACAATCGAGGGTGACGCAGTTGCGGCCTATGTGCACAACTCTGCCGCTGAGGGCATGGGCAAGATCGGTGTGCTGGTCGCGCTGAAAGGTTCCGATAACGGCATCGGCAAACAGCTTGCCATGCACATCGCCGCAACCAGCCCGTTGGCGCTGAACGAAGAAGCGCTTGATCCTGCACTGGTCGAGCGCGAACGCGCTGTCCAGACGCAAAAAGCGCTGGAAGAAAACGCGACCGCTGACAAGCCAAAGCCCGAAGCCGTGATCCAGAACAACATCATCCCCGGCCGGATGAAGAAGTATCTGGAAGAAAACACGCTGGTAAACCAGAAATTCGTCATGAACCCCGACATCACTGTGGCACAGGCTGCAAAAGATGCAGGCGTCGAGATTCTGGGCTTCATCCGTATGGGTGTCGGCGA
>Ga0207421_10001872_pt1 | contig 26761 bp, 15 predicted proteins | sample SodLakKL_010_SED_4_FD_187542 | JGI IMG/M metagenome (GOLD analysis project Ga0207421, IMG submission 187542) | Alkaline sediment microbial communities from Lake Tanatar, Kulunda Steppe, Russia - 8KL_010_SED (SPAdes) (version 2) | ecosystem: Environmental > Aquatic > Non-marine Saline and... | reverse complement strand
CAAAAAGTTCCTAAACAGAGAATATGGCGAAACAATGCCGATCCGGGATCCTTTCACGCTACTCTGTTGCGATTGAAACGACATGTCCGCTCAGGCCGCATCAATGTCACGCAAGTGGATAAATATTTCACCTGCCCTTGTTCAGGTTAGAGTGCATATACAGAGATTTAGTAGATCAGATGTGTAGGCTCTGGCTTCCCACTGGCTAAGCGCATATTGCTGAGTTCTATCCAATCCGGCGATGCATAGTCGTCACAAGCAGTTGCTTAACAATCTATTTGGTCTGTGGGTCTAGCTGAACTTTACCGACTACGTCCCGAAGGAGAGTCTTGTTGACACCTGAACATAGTGGAAACTCCCAGCCCACTGGCGGCACCTCCTTCGGTGGTCGAGCAAAGCTGGCTGGTGGGGCGTTGATTACTGCGGTTTCGAGGGCATACGCACAGCTGTCCCAGATTGTGATCTTCATTTTTGCAGCGCGCACCCTAGGGCCAGAAGAGTTCGGATTCTTTGCGCTGGTTTCCGCTTTTGCAATCGTTGCACTAAAAGTGGCCGAGGCAGGCTGGAGCGAATACATTATGTCCTGGAGTGGAGGCTGGGATGGTCTGCAACGAGTATTCGGACTGTCCTGGATCAGCGGACTCGTCATGACAGTGATCGGGATCGCCGCTGCCGCAGCGACCTCTCTGGTCACAGGCAATGTCGAGATTCAATTGCTGATCGCCGGGTTTGCCATCTGGATATTGCTTGCTACGCCCTCAGCCGCATTGAATGGCGTGATGATCGTTCAGGGTCGTATCATCAGATTCGCCTTGAATGGGATGATTAGTGAAACTGTTGGGCTGATCGTGACATTAATACTATTGGCCTCAGGATATGGTGTATTGTCACTGATTGGCGGCAGGCTTGCCCAACAAAGTGTTTTCCTATTGAACGCAGCTTTTGCGACACGTCTGATCCCCGACTTTCGGTTTCGCAAAGCAGCGCTACCGGGGCTCGTCGGGTTTTCCCTAAATATTCTGGCGTCTCGATTGATTGTTTCATTGCGGGGCTACGCGGCAGTTTTCATTGTCGGCGGTTTTTTTGGGCCTGCCGCTGTCGGCTTCTACAGGGCTGGTGAACGTGTAGTCGGGGCATTCTCTGAAATGATCGGAGAGCCAGTTCGCGTCTTGGTCTGGAAAACCTTTCGCTCTGCCAGAGATGCCCAAACACCTGAAGCATATCAGAATTTTGCCAATATTTTCTTTCCTACCCTTGCAGTCATAGCGATACCGGGTTTTGCTTGGATATGCCTGTTCGCCGAGCCCATCATCGTGGGCCTGCTTGGTGCCGAGTGGGCGCCGGCGGCACCAGTGATCGCCATATTATCTGTCGCTGCACTGCTAGGTACAATGGGGTTCGCTACGGAGCCCATGCTGTCGCTGACCGGAAATACATCGCTGCTGCCTCGGTTGTTTTTGTCCTATGCGATAATGGCCATCATCATGACGCTGATTGCCGGTCCTTTTGGGATGATCGCAGTCTCTGTCGCGCAGGTGGTCGTTGCTGTGATAATCTTTGTCGTGAACTTGTATGTCTACCGCAAGAAGGTTGGTTTTGCGTGGGGACCTGTTCTCAGAAACATCTTGCCTGCCGTGGTTCCGCTCGCGGTATACTTCGTCCTCTTGATTGGTATCGATCAGCTAGAGATTGTGGCGCATGTGAATCTGCTGTTGCGCGCATGTATAATCTCGATACCAAGTTTCGTGATCTATACTGGCTTACTTGCATTGTTTTATAGGTCTCGACTTCGCGTATTCTGGCGGAGGAATTGAATCAGTCACAGGTTAGAAGCAGGGATTTGACGGGGCTTCAGGGGTGGTGAATGGTAATCTCACGCCGGACAGCATCACCGCCGGGATACTCGTTGGGACCAACGGCAAAATCAATGCGGTCCCCCACTGCAAGGCTGAGCGTCGTCGGTCCGAAGCTGAAATCCTGCGCCGCGACAATACCTTCCGCCAAGACTATGTCATTGTGCATCACCTTTATATCTGCGCCATCCTCATCCGTGTGCTCGGGATTGTACCACCGAGCTGTCACTTGGTACTCACCTGTTGCTGGGGCGATGAAGCGTTCGATTGCATAATAGGGCCGCTCATTAAACATAACCCCGGAAATCCAGTCATGTGATACAAGCAATGGCCGCAAGTTTGGGTCACCTAGGAAAGACGACCATTCCCAATCGATATAGTCCAATTCGCTTATCGAGCCGTCAGGCCGCACTGCATAATATTCCCAAGGTGACTGCGCAAACCCATAGTGGACATTGGTGACTTGCTGATCACGCGTTACACGAACATCGAGATCTTCACCAAGAAAAACAACCGGAGTGTCGCTTAGTTCCGTGACCGCCGACAAAGTCCGACCGCGTGCGTCCAGAAACTGCGTCACCCCTTCAGTTTCCAAGTTTGCGGGTGCGCCCCAAGCGACAATCGCGCGGATGGGGTCTCCAAATGCGTAAATCTGATCATTGGCACCGGCACCGATCTGTCTCGGCCTGCCAAGGGGTAGCAGCGTCTCCTGCAAAAGGCGAAAACTATCGGCCGCAGGCATTGGTTCGCGCGTTTCTGGCAGATAAAGCCCCATATTGGGCCAGAATGGTTGATCGAGAAGCGCATACCACCATGCGCCCGCAACCCCTGCCTCCCCCATCTGCGCCACCATCTTCAGCATGAAATCCGGGGCGTCATCGGGATGGTCGAACCACTTTCCAAATTCCGTAACATAGATCGGCAATACACGCCCGAACTCTTCCATCAGAGAATGTAAGCGACCAAGTTCCGTTGCGACCAGCTCTGGCTGATCGTTATAGAGATGCAGAGAAATCGCGTCGCAGTGAACCAGCACACCATTCTCGAACAAGGCGCGGAAAAACCCGATTGCGACAGAATGTGTCCCTGTACACAGGATTTCCGTATCTGGGTGCGCATCTTTGACGGCCTCATGAACAGCGCGCAACATCGCAGAAAAATACCGTGGCCTGTCTTCAGTAAAGGGGCCGCTGACAAAATCCGCAGAGTTGAACTCATTGCCGATCTCGATCCGGCGCAGTGCGGGTGAATACTCTGCAATGATTTCGGTGACATAGGCCGCCATTGCCGCCTGTCCCTCAGAGGAAAACGGCGTCATCCCGTCATCGTAAAGGCTGTTGGTATCGGTGAACAAGATCATCGGGTCCAGCCCCATGTCAATCGCGCGCGCCAGATAACTGGTACGATCACCCCGAAAAAAGTACCTGCCAGGAACGGCCTCAATCCCGGGCCAGGACAACTCATCGCGCAATACGGTTGCACCCAAATCGGGCAGTAAGTCCAGAAATTCATGCCGCCAGCCCTGCACGAAATGCGTTTGTACCCCAAGAAAAAAAGGGGTTTCATACTGCGGCTCTGCAACAAGGGGGGCTGCTCCGAGCGATGCGGTCATTCCAAGACAAAGCCCTAAGACTTCTAAACGGGTCTTCGTCCTCATTTGATCTCCCTCTCGCTTTCTAGGCTCATCCTTTTTTCGTCTAAGCATTGCGGTCGACAAAGACATCAATCACAAAGCGCCCTTGCGAAAAGCTTAAATGGTGCACACCCATCGCACCTGTCAGCTCGTCCGGCAGAACTCGTCTGACCAATGTTTCGCGGTAGTCTTGCATGTCCAACTGGTCAATCCGCATCAGATTCAGACCATAGCCGTAGACGCCAAAACTGTTATTCTGCGACGGACGGAACAGTTCCCCCCCAGCAGAAATAATGCCGCCCGCATTGCGCGCCACATCGCTGCCGACAACAACCGGATTCAGGCGATGTGGGACGACTTTTTTTAGTGCGGGGCCATCCACTTGAAACAGATAGAGTGCGCTGGAATGTTCCAAAAAAGCCTGATCATACGACAGATTGGTGAAAAGCCACCACTTACCCCTCTGCTGAAAAAGGACACTGTCTGCTGGCATTTTTCCCTCGAGCGCAGTCGAATGAAGTTCCCATTTCAAAGGAAACTGCGTCGCACGCCATATCTCAAGGCGGTTTGTTTCATGAGTTTCAGGCATCATGTAAATTGCCCCATCATGGGCAAAAACCTGAGGAAATGACAAATGGTAGTCACATCGCAACGCTTCTCCCAATGGCTCCAATGTGGTGCCATTCAGGCGACCGACGTCAATCCGGGCAGACCCTCCCTGCTTGTCCATAACCTCGTAGAAGACAAAAAGCGTGCCATCATGTTCAAATAGGAATGGGTCGGCCATCAGCCATTGATCTTGCGACAATGGGGTAAGATCAGATAAATCCATTACCTCCGGTGAACTTTCGCCTGTGCGCAACTCCCAACTGACAACGGGGCGGCCAAAACTTTCGCGCAACGCCGATTTCATACGTCGGACCACCGCTTTCAGCACTTGGGCCGCGTAGCCCGGCACCTTATCTTCTACAGGGGCGGATCGCACATACGAACCAACTTCCACACCAGAATCGATATCACGGTGCAACGCACGGCATATCAGCGCACGCTGGAAGAATATGACTGCTTTATCGAGCAAAAACTCTGACATCAGGATCGCAGATGGCTTGACATTGTACTGCGCCGTGAACACTGCTTTCCCCTTAGGCTGATGGGCCGTGCGCGATTTCAACGTCAGGGGGATTAATGGCGCGCCATTTGCCAGATAGGACATGATCGCATTTTCCGCATTATGCGCTGGCGCGTTCGCCATCAGCAATGACCATTCTTCACTCACGAGGCTTTCCAGATCGGCTTGCGCCAACGACTGCGGTGTCAAGGCAAGCGCGATATCCGCCAATGGCGCGCTACACTGCTCCCGCATTCCATCCAGCACAGGAAGTTCAGCGAGAAGGCGTTCCGCCAACTCAGTGGAATAAGGCTTGGACTTGAAGCGCATTGCCAATCGCTCGACAGCCAGCATTGCTGAACTGGTGCTTTTCGTATGTGTGACAGCTATCCCACTTAGCGTGCCAACCAACGAAATTCGCGGATCAGCGTGCAACTGCTCGATCAGCCGGGCAACCCAAGCGGGAAGCGCATTCTTCCGCGCACACACAATTACCACCCGCAGCGGCAGTGCGGTTTCATTTGGCATTCTTTTCCGCCTTTATCGTCAGCGTTTTACACTGCCGGACGATCTTTGCCTCCAAAACCTTAGAAATGCGATCAACCCCCGATGTCAAAAGCGCATCTTCGTGCCAGCCGGGCAGCGCATACACAGGGGTATCAGCCTCCAGTATCCCCGACCATCCAAACATTTCTGCCAGCGCAGCGTCGGTATGCGCCTTTGTTTTGAACAAAAGTACATCACCGTCATACGGGGTAATCGTGCCACGGCGACTGGCCCTGACAAGGTGGTGGTTCACTGCCATCTGTAAACGATATGCTTCAGATTCTTGCTCAACAGCGCCAATGCGTCGTAGATACCAAGTGCCGGGTTTAGTCCTGAGCAGTAGTTCCTTCCAACTTATGTGACCCTTCAACTTTTGCACTATGCTGTGGCTCCAGCGACGGGTCCGGTTCATCCAACGCGTGCGGTAGCGCTCAGATCGGCTCATTTGGACAAAACGATCCGGGTGCCAGGTGTCAATCATGGCAACCGTAAGGATTGTTTCAGATACCTGAGACAGAAAATGTGCCATGCGCAGGGCCAGCAGACCGTCGACGCAATGCCCCATGATAACCATCTGACGGTCGGGATATCTGGTAAGCAGCACTTGCACGGCCGCTTTCGCCAAAGCATCAAACTCCATGTTGTCCAACATGGTAACCCGATCAGTGTCAGAAATGTATAGATTAATGCACTCCAGATCATCCGCCAAATGGCGCGCCATGGCATGATACAAGAAAGGCTGGTTCATGGTAATAATGAGCGGGCTCTCTGCAGAGGCTGGCCTAAGTGTGAGCACATCCCAGATTTCCGGCGAAGCCGACTCAGGCTTAGCAACCAAAGAACTTGCATCAAGCCCTTTAGCAATCGTTCGTACCGTTGACTTCAGGCTTGGGTCTGAAAGAAAGACGTCCAATGGCACTCTGTAGCCAAAATGCTGTTGCACACGCGCCAGCATTCGCAAGGCGACAAGCGAATGGCCGCCCAGTTCAAAAAAATCCCCATCTGTATCCGGCAAGGCAATACCTAAGACGTCAGCCCATATATGCCGCACCACGCCTTCGATCTCATCGTCGTGAACGTCGGTTAGATGTGGCTGGGGATCAGATGCGCTATCAAGCCTGACTGCCGCGGGTTTCGCAGGTGTACCCCGTTCAAATGATACGCTGGATATCATACAGTTTGGCTCTGACAGAATCTGCTCGAAGGTTCGGAGAAGTAAGTCTGAAAACTGTGTAACCGTCTCGGCTGTGTACAGGCCATCGTTGTAATCGATCATGAGTTTCCAGCCAGAATTCCGCCCGATGATCTGGATGTTCATATCGTAAAACACGCCCGGCATATGCGACGGGACCGAGACCAACTCGAACGCACCATACTTCCGCTCTTCTAGAAAAACGCGCTGCATGTTCAGGTTGAGTGACGCAAGTGGGGTGCGGCTGGTATCCCGTGGCCAATTCAACCGATGTACGATGCGATTGAACGGATAGGATTGATGCAGCAACGACTTTGTGACAACTTCTTGCACGCTTAGAACGTGGTCGATCAAGGTGCTGTCCGGATGCGCGTGTATCCGCATTGCCAGCGTGTTGATAAAGACACCAATCAGTTTTTCAGTTTCTATATCGGTTCTGCCGGCGACTGGTGCCGCAAACAGAATGTCCGTTTTGCCCGACCAGCGATGTAGTGCCGCACTCAACGCAGCTGCGCCCAGTGTGAAGTAGGATATGCCTGCTGATCTGTTGAACTTTGTCATCCTGCTGTCAAAGTCAGCAGGAAACGGAGTAACTAGAGTTTTGCCTGTTGTCGTGCGGATCGCAGGTCGTGGAAAATCAGTCTCTAGCTCAAAATACTTGGCGTCCCTCAGTTGTTCGTCCCAGAAAAAGCCATCGCTTTCCAGAGCGCCAGATGCTTCGAGTTCTTTCTCCCAAAGTGCAAAATCACCGTATTGCACAGGAAGTTCAGGCAGGTCTGGTTTGCGGTCTTCCGAGAACGCCTGAACGATTTGTCCGATCTCGTGACCAAGCACGCCAATCGAAAACCCGTCGAATGCGATATGGTGGGCCGCAATTAGGATCGCGGCGCGATCCGGGGCAAGTTGCACAAGCGACATACGCAGCAGGCAGGGTTGCGACAGATCAAAAGGTCGCCCGGCAAGCTCTCGGGCCATCGCAGCGACCCGCGCCTCGTGTTCTTCTGGCGCAACGGCGCGCAAATCAACTACCCCGAGGCGGAAGCGCACTGTGTCAACCACCTCCTGCCACAACTCGCCATCGATTTCGACAAAGCGCGTGCGCAGCATTTCATGCCGTGCAGTAACAATCTGTACAGCTTTCTCAATTTCTGACGCGCTAAATTTTCCGCGGACCTCCCACCTAATCGCAATATTCAACTCTATATCGCCAGGGGTTGTCTGCTCTTGAAACCAAAAGCGCTGTTGTGCAGTGGTCGTTGGAAAGCGACCAACAATGTCAGCAAGCTTCAGGGTTTCCATAAAACTCTCCATGAGATAGAATCTTTGTAGAAATCTCAAGTGCTCGACTCAATAAAGTGGCCCAAAACATTCCCAGGAAAAAATCCTCAGGCGTCAGACGATCCAACTTAATCAATCGTTACCTCTTAAGATATGGCGATGACTTTCGATCATAGGTGCTGCTCGACCACCCAGCTTTTGCCCCAAAATGACCAGAAGGGTTGTCCCTAGTCACATGTAATGTCGCAATCGGCGCGACCTTAGCGTCTTTACGTTGCACAACAGGTACCAGATTATAGCGTCTCTAAGTTCAATCATGCTTCGAAAAGAACACCATGATTCGCTTCGTCGCAACAGCGAAACCTTTTCCTAGGGCTATTCAACGCAGTTCAAAGTGATTGCGCGGCGCCGGAATGGATCGAATCTGGAAACAATAACCGTAGAATCGACCACTAACTGCAAGACAGTGAATAATCACACTGAAGACTTATGATTTGCAGCAGTCCTGATGCCTTTCAGTATTTTAAACATCTTTTAGGGAGTATTAACGTTAAGGTGTACATGGAGCGTGACCATGTCACTTTGGATTGAATCAGGGGCGCGCATGGATTTTTCAACTGGAACAAGAAAATTAACAAAAATATATCAACGCAAGGTTGAGTATGGATCCTCGCAGAGTTTCAACCATAGGTTGAATTCGCTTGCGAAGAATACTTTTGATTTCTGCTTTGCAGTTGTCGCGTTGTGCTTTTTTGCACCGCTCATGTTAGTTATCGCAGTGCTTATCTTGGTGCTAAACGGCCGACCAATATTTTATTCGCAATGGCGTGTTGGAAAGGGAGGGCGTTTGTTTCGATGTTTCAAATTCCGAACAATGGTCCTGAATTCAGATCAAGTACTAACAGATCTTCTGAGCAGCGATCACGCGGCTCAGGAAGAGTGGATGGCCACGCAGAAACTGGCAATTGATCCAAGAATCAGCTCATTAGGAAGGTTCTTGCGAAAAACGAGCTTTGATGAATTACCACAGTTCTGGAACGTCATTAAAGGCGACATGTCTATTGTCGGGCCCAGACCAATCGTGACGTCTGAAATATGGCGCTACGGGCAATTTTTTGAGGACTACACGTCCATTCGTCCGGGGATCACCGGACTGTGGCAAATAAGTGGTCGAAGTGATACGACCTATGCGCACAGAGTAAGTCTTGATTGCGAGTATGTCGCGAATCACAGCTTCTTTTGGGATTTGTCTATCATCTTAAAGACTGTGAAGGTCGTCCTGAAACGGGATGGTGCGTGTTGACTCGTGACCTTGTTTACAGCGACGCCCCATCCATCCTACCCAATAACGAATGTAAGTACCGCCACCCAGAATCCGAGGCACCCCATGATGGCCATCAACCGCAAATCAGCTGCAGAGATTGCGTCAACTCGTTTGATAAGGTCGAACGCAGTTGGCTCAGAGCTGTGCTGCAGTCCTGCCGGTTCATGTGCTGTAGTAATCTGTTCTGCCTCGGACATGTCACCCTCCAATCACGCTATTTCTTACAACAAAACCTATGAAGTAGTCGTTAATGTGACCAATGGTGTCAGAAAAAAGACAAATATCAGGCATCTTGCGTGTGTGATGCAGGGCAATATGACAACCCAGTTTCCGAAAGTGCTTGCAACATGAATTTGGTAATCGGCATTGCGACGACCGGACGCCCTGCAATTGTTGCAGAGACCTTGAACCGTCTTGTTGCTCAGTCAGTCCAACCTGACCGCATCATCATATCTATGGCCGATAAAGGGGATTTTCATCTGAAAGACTGGCAAGGACAACCGGTCGAGGTCGTGGTGTCCAAGTGTGGTGTGTCTCGACAGCGCAATGCACTCCTGACACGCCTCAATCCCGATGATTTATTGATAATGATCGACGATGACTTTCTGCTTGCGCCTGACTATTGCGAAGAAGCGCTTGAGCTGTTCCGAAGAGATTCTGCTGTCGTCATGGCGACTGGCCATGTGATTGCAGACGGCATCAAAGGCCCCGGCTTAACACATTCACAGGCTCAGACCTTGCTTGATCGACGGCAATCAGCCGGGAAAAGGCATGAATATCCGGTTTATAATTGTTACGGGTGCAACATGGTGATCCGGGTCAGAACTGCCCTCGAGAATGATGTCCTGTTCGACGAACGGTTGCCGCTATACAGCTGGCTGGAAGACGTCGACTTTTCGCGGCAGATGGCTGCGTATGGGGAGATTATCTGTTCCAATGCATTGCAGGGCGTACATTTGGGCACCAAAACTTGGCGGACCCCTGGTGTCAAGCTTGGCTATTCGCAGGTGGCAAACCCGATCTATCTGGCCTCAAAAGGCACTATGGCATTCGGTCGGGCAACAACCTTGATGTCGCGCAACATACTTATGAACATGCTGCGCTCGATAAAGCCAGAACCTTGGGCTGACCGTCGAGGACGACTTCGCGGAAATTTACTGGCTCTTGGTGATCTCATTAGGGGAGGGCTCAGGCCCGAACGTGTGCAGAGTATCAAATGAACCGGGCGGATCGAACGCCTGACAGAATAGTCATCATAAGCGACTTCGCGCGCGTTCGGGGGGGTGCATCTCAACTGGCACTGTTGCTGGCGCATTGTCTGAACGCACGAAATCTTGCTGTGACGGTCTTCTCTGGCGACCAGAGTACATGCGGAATCCCTGCTGATAGCCCAACATCTGGACTGGATTTTGCAGGAGTTGCGGGAGTTACCCTTCTGGAGCAGAAAAAAGCAGGCGCGGCGCTGAACGGCATATGGAACCGGCAGGCCTACACAGCACTTTCCAAGTTGATATCAAAATCCGATACCCCCAGTACGATTTATCACGTGCACGGATTTCTTCAGACATTGTCGCCTGCGATCTTTTCTGCGCTGGTACCTGTCCGCGCACGTGTCGTTATCCATGCGCATGACTACTTTCTGGCCTGTCCAAACGGTGCGTTTTTTGACTATCGTAGTGGTACGGAATGTAATCGAAAGCCACTTTCCGCTGCATGCGCGTTTCGTCACTGCGACAAGCGCAGCTATGCACAAAAGATCTGGCGACTTGTTCGCCAGAAAGTACAGAATCAAGTTGCACAGCGTGTCTTGAACGAGGCGCGGATCATTCTGTTGCACCCTGCCATGCAACCATACCTGGAACGAGGGCAATGGCAGAGCCTGAGTTCAACATCTGTGATCCGAAACCCGGCACAACCATTTTTGAAGGTTAGCCCTGCCCCACATAAGGAAAGCACCTTTCTGTTCGTTGGAGATATTCACACCTATAAGGGCGTCTTCGTACTGGCCGAAGCCGCGCGAAAGGCGCAGGTGCCACTATGCTTTGCTGGTGAGGGAGTGGATCGCAAGCGCCTGCAAAGTGAGTACCCCGAGTTCCAATTTGCGGGCTGGCAAGACAAGAAGGGTTTGGCAGCCTTGGCCGTTCGCGCTCGAGCCATCGTCGTGCCCAGTCTGGGACCAGAACCTTTTGGCCTAACACTGGTCGAGGCCGTTGCCTGTGGATTGCCTGTCATCGTTTCTGATAGCGCGCTGCTCTCTTCCGAGATTGACGACGTGGGCGCTGGCGTAACATTCCGAGCCGGTGACAGCGACCACCTCGCACAGGTCTTGTCACGGGTTTCTAAGGACGATGATTTGACACGACGCATGTCTGAGGATGCACTTGCAGCGAGTTCTCGGTTCGGAAAGTCGTCCGACGAATGGTGTGATGAAATACTTAATGTCTATTCCGGGGTGCTAAATGGAAAAGCTTGATTCGCGCCGCACGTATACAGGTCTGCTAAATTCAGAGTGGCAACTGCCTAAAGCGCGGAGGCGTTTGATCTGTCATCACCGGCACCGGCACGGGCGCGTGCAGCAGCGTGAGTTGCGGTTTTTTACATGCTATCGCGTAAATTCTGCCGTTAAACCAATATTTGATCAGATGGCGCGCAGAAATGCGCAGAGTAGTTTGTGACATGACCGGCAAAGAAGCATCTGTAGCAATTCAGTTTTTCAACAATTTTCTTACTTTGACCCTCAATCTGCCACATTTTGGGACGAGGTTGCGTGAATGAACGCCAAGCAAAGCAGCACAATATATCAAAGAGCGACCAGAGTAGCATATGGTCAAGGTTTCAGCCGGGAGGCTGCGGCTGATCTGGTAGATTTGGGTTTTGTTCTTGACGTTCTGCGCCGCGAGAAGCGGCTTATTCTGGGAATAGTCATAGGCACAGTGGTTCTTACCTTTGTTGCCGTACAGCGGATGGACCCAGTCTACACCTCAAACGCACGGATACTGCTGGAAACCCGACAAGAAAGGGTACTAAACGAAGAGCAAGTCGTCTCAAGCCTGACCATGTCTAATTCTGTGGTGGCAGGCGAAGTTGAATTAATTCGCTCCAACATGCTGACGGGCGCGGTAGTCGATGAGCTTGGGCTTACAGAACATCCCGACTATGATCCGCGTGCCCAAGAGGAAGCGGGAGTTATCTCCAGTTTTGTGGGCGGCATTCGTGCAATTCTGCTAGGCAGCCCATCAGACGATACACCGCTGACCGACGAGGAAATCCGCGCCAAAACGATAGAGAGACTTCAGAAGGATGTCACCGTCTCACAGGTGGGTATTTCCTTCGCGATCCTGATCTCGGCCAAAGCCAGTTCGGCTGAGCTTTCAGCACAAATTGCCAACACCGTGGCAAATCAGTATGTTGAAACTCAAATAGCGATGAAGCGCACTGCAACCTTGCGCGCCAGTGGCTGGCTGGAAGAAAGGGTTTCCGAACTGAGTCGGCAACTGGAAGAGGCGGACAGTGCTGTAGTTGCCTTCCGTAACGAAATGACCGAGCAGCTTGGCGGGGACGCCGAAGGCACAGAGCAATTGCTCGCAGAGTTGAATAGTCGCTACATTGCCACAAAGATTGACCAAGCTGATGCGGCGTTCCGGTATCAGATGGTCCGTGAGATGTATGAAACGAGTGGCTTTTCTGCTGTCGCCGATATTATCAGCTCTCCATTGCTTGAGACGCTGACACGAGAGCGCACCGAGCTGGCACGGAGCCGCGCAGAAATGCTTCAAAACCTTGGCGATAGGAACCGTCGGGTCGTTGGCATAGCGGCACAGATCGAGGATCTCGAACGCAGTATCGAAGCGGAATTGTTGCGCCAGATAGAGTCGATCCGCAGTGAACTTGATATGGCGAATAACCGTGAAGCATCGCTTCTGGAAGCGATGGAGACGATCCAGCGTCGAATGGCGAGAGTATCCGCAGCAACGATCACATTGGATCAAATGGAGCGATCAGCAACAGCTATTCGCGAAACCTATGAGACGACCTTGACGCGATTCATGCAAACAGCCGCGCAGACAGAGTTTCAGCGTCCTGATGCACAACTTATCAGCGTAGCCCGTCCCCCAAGCTCTCCGTCAGAGCCTCGCAAGATGATCTTGCTTCTTATTGCAACGTTTCTGGCACTTTCGGCAGGGATCGTTATCGCTTTTATCCGCGAAGCATTGAATAAATCGGTGCGCTCGTCTGAGTCTTTGCGCCAATTGTCAAACTTGCCGGTGATTTCCCTTGTGCCGCATGTCCCGCATACCCGACGTGATCGCAGTTGGATGCTTCAGGAAATTCGGGACAATCCCCAGTCGCTGTTCATGGAGAGTATCCGCACAATGCGCGTCAAACTCTTCGACGTGCATAGCAAGACGCGACCCAAAGTACTGATGGTGACATCCTCCATCGCTGGAGAGGGAAAAACGTCAACAAGCGTCATGCTTGCGCATTCGCTTGCTCAGGCATCGCTTGCGGTGGTTGTCGTGGATACTGATATGCGCCGCTCGGTCAGCGCAAAAGAATTTGGAAGCGACCCGAATGGTGGCTGTCTTGTAGATTATCTGTCTGGCAAGACCGGCATGGACAACCTGATTCAGCACCTTCCAGATCTTGAAATTGACATGGTGCTGCCACTTCGGTCAGTCTCAAATTCTGGCGATTTGATCGCCTCAAGGAAATTTAGTGAAGAGTTGCTGCCAACCCTGTCTGCCCATTATGACGTGGTAATAATTGACACAGCGCCAGTCCTAGCGGTGTCAGACGTCCTTATTATCGCGCGCATGTCGGATGCAACGCTTTTGCTGGTGCAACCCAACCACACCGCGAGTTCGGTCGTAAAGGAGTCTCTCCGGCGGCTTGATGAAGCGGGCGCTTTCGTGGTTGGAACCGCGCTGAGCAAAGTCCGCCAAAAGGATGCTGTTTCCAGTGAAATGTATGAATACGCCAGCAGCTGAGTGTAATTTTGACAACTTGCGCGTTGCAGTCGTCCATTACTGGCTGGTGGGCATGCGGGGTGGTGAGAAGGTTCTGGAGGAAATTCTCAGGATTTTTCCGCAGGCAGATATTTTCACGCATGTTCTGGACCCTGAGAAGATATCGCCCCTGATCGCCAGTCATCAGATCAAGGAGACCTTCATTGCACGCCTGCCCCGAGCGCGCCGACATTATCAGAAATACCTCGGCCTCATGCCACGTGCGCTCGAAGAACTTGATTTGCGTGGATATGATCTGGTTATTTCGTCTGAAAGTGGCCCTGCAAAAGGTGTGATCCCGCCACCGGGCAGCGCGCACATATGCTATGTTCACTCACCGATGCGCTATATCTGGGACCACTACCCGGACTATTCTGCACGCCTCGGGCCAGTCGGCAGGCTTTATTTCTCGCAACTTGCGCATCGGTTGCGGCAATGGGATGTCACCACTGCTGCGCGAGTGGACAGCTTTGTTGCAAATTCAAGTTTTGTCGCTGGTAGAATTCAGCGCTACTATGGCCGAGAGGCAGATGTAGTTCACCCGCCCGTTGATCTTGAGTGTTACAAGCTTCCAGCCACCGCGCGACCGCGGGGCTATTTCTTGTTCGTGTCAGAGCTGGTGCGTTACAAACGCGCGGATCTTGTGATCGAAACCTTCAGGAAGCTGGGCAAACACCTGATTGTTGTTGGCGACGGTGAAGAGAGCAAAGCGTTAAAGATGAACCTGCCAGAGAATGTGAAAATGCTGGGTCGGGTAAGCGCCCATGATTTGCCGGGCCTCTATCAGGGTGCACGTGCCCTGATCTTTCCTGCCGAAGAAGATTTCGGAATTGTCCCGGTTGAGGCCATGGCCTGCGGGACACCTGTCATTGCTTATCGGCGCGGGGGTGCGCTTGACAGTGTGATTGACGGACAAACAGGGTTATTTTTCGACCATCAGGACATAGATTGCCTTTCTCAACAAGTTTTGCGTTTTGAAAAGTTGGAGCATGATTTCCAGCCCGAAGTAATTGCACGCCACGCTCAAGGTTTTTCCGCCGCCCGTTTTAGGGCGGAATTTGAAGCTATTGTACGGCAAACGCTTGCAGACCTCGCTGTCGGAAGACAAACTGCGCTACGCGCGCGTCAAGGCCTGCCAACACGAGTATCAGGCACTCCCGAACAGGAACCCTGATGTGCACAAGACTCAACCCTTCTATGCTTGCGGAGAAAATGGGGCTCCGTGGTCATGAGAGTGGCACTCGATGGAATTGACCCTTGATCTCTGGCTATGGCAGCTTGATGTGGACGATGCGGAAATTCAGGCATTTGAGCGCCATCTATCGACCGACGAGATTTCGCGTGGCGCTTCCTTCGTGTTCGAGAAAGATCGGCGGAGATTCATTGCCGGGCGGGGAAGATTGCGCGAAATAATGGGACTTGAAACAGGTCAAGCACCAGAAAAACTCAGATTAGAGTATGATACAGGCGGAAAACCATATTTGAGCAACGGCCCAGCATTCAACCTAAGCCATAGCGGCGGCTGGGCGGCGCTGGTTATCAGCCCTGGGCCCAGCATTGGTGTGGATATCGAAGCACACCGTCCTGTAGAAAAATCTGTTGCCGATCATTTCTTCTCGCCGAACGAGCAAACCGCACTTCACAATCTGTCGGACGATGCATGGTTGGCTGCCTTTTTTCGGTGTTGGACGCGCAAAGAAGCCTATCTTAAGGCCTGCGGTACCGGGCTGTGGTCCCCGCTGAGTAGTTTTGATGTCACCCTCGACTCTGACACTGATACCCGCATCAGCCGCATTGCCCACGCGACAGATCATCCCGATCTCTGGACGCTCCTACATCTGAATCTGGGACCGGATTTCACGGGTGCAATCGCGGTAAGGGCGGCGGTTGCGACACGCATAGTCTATCACGGGCACCACCCACCCTTAAGCGTTCAACCCCAAGGCTGACTGGGCCTGAAAGCCAATTCCGGCATGGTCGTCTGGCAAGCGCTCTGCATGACCCCGGATCAGTCACGCCGGTGCAAAAGGTATCCACGACTAACACTGCGACCCAACTCCGGGTGGGTGTTGATAACATGCCCCAGCGATGGGATGTCCCAACTATCTGCGATGACGTAGTTCATCGCGGCGATCTGCGCCTCAAAATCCTGACGGCAGCGTATCTGGTATGGTACACGTGCAGGACCTATGCGTTCCAGCGTTACCACTGAGGGGCCCTCGCGCGTAGCCACCTTGTTTAGCAGAATATGTTTTGGCCGGTTGGTCAGTTGCGCCACAAACTGCGGAAAGGGTATGTCCAGATATTGCAACAACCCTGATGCAAATAGCAGGTCTACAGCGGGTGCATCTGACAGATCATCAATGAAATTGATCGATTGTGGCACATCACCTTGTCGCTGCGCGAAGCGCGCCGTTCGGATGGTCTCTGTCAGATCATAAATCGTCCAAGTGAGCTGTTCGAGGCGTATATGCCTTTTAAATGCAATGTACTTGGTGCCAAAATGTCCGCCTGCGTCAAGTATGTTCATTCCCGGAGAGGATAGTTTGTCGAGCCAGAAAATCGCCGGGTAATCCCAAGACTGAAGCGCGCACATCCACTCAAAGTTTACGCTGGCCACTTCAGCATGATCATATGTCGACAGCCAGCGCGAGGGAATGTTCGCCAACGCTGTTTCACGATCTGAGTATGCTCCCAGCATCCTGGGTTGGCGCGGGCTCCAGCGTTTCAACCGGCAAAGGCGCGCTGTCGCCGGAGATACGAGTTTTTGCGCAACGGCAGTCTCGACCGCCTTGGCAACGGACTTCGCCCTATGTCCGAGACTAGGTGGGAGAAGTGGGTTTGTTTGGCGCTGTAACATACAATTTCTTATCCCTATTGGTAAGCTTTCCACGGCACTCTGTACCGACAAGAATACGCATCTGGTCCTTTATCCAATGAACTGACTTTTGTTATGCGTGCCACAAGGTGGCAGGTATTCGATCACAACGAGCCTCGTCTGGCGCCATTGTGAAAATCGCGCAGGGATGGTCTGACAGGGCCTGAACGTTTGGTGGTGATCCGGTTTGCCGCGAATGCTGCAAGATCCTTGATGGACGGATGTTCTAGCAAATCGCGCGCATCGAGGTCCAAATCCGCATCCAGCATCCGCGATGCTATGCGAAAGATTTTCAGTGAGTCTGCACCAAGCGCAAATAGCGTGTCGGTCGTGCTGATTGTGTCAAGCCCAAGAACACTTTGCCAGATAGCTGCTAACTGCCGTTCAAGTTCATTTTCAGGCACAACGCTCTCGCGAAGTGCCACAACGGTCGCCTCGGGCGTCAGAGAAGGCAAGGCCTTGCGGTCCAGCTTTCCATTCAGTGTCTGTGGCAACTTCTCCAACATCACCCAAGCCGTCGGGATCATGTAGGCAGGCAATTTCGTCTGAAGCAGGCGCATCAACTCTGCCGACTGCGGGGTGGCATCTTTCCTGGGCACAACATACCCGACAAGTTGCGGTGTATTATCATGACCTGTGCGCAGGTTAACGGCGGCGATTTCAACGCCCGGCAGCTTGCGTATGGCGGTTTCGACATCGCCCAACTCGATCCTGAAACCCCGAAGTTTGATCTGCGTGTCGATGCGCCCAAGCACCTCGATGGTTCCATCGGCAAACCGACGCGCAAGATCACCGGTCTTGTACAATCGCTTGTCACCACTGGGCAGATGAACGCGGCGGAACGCAGAGCTTGTCAGTTCTGGCTGTTGGAAGTAGCCAAGCGCAAGACCTTCACCACCTATGTTCAGCTCGCCAATTACGCCGATCGGCACCAATTCATCAGAAGGTGACAGAATATGAAGACTGGTATTTGCAATCGGGTAGCCAATCGTAATGCGTCGCTCCGTCGGATTGATCTTGTGTGCGGCTGACCAAATAGTGGTCTCGGTCGGCCCATACATGTTCCAAAGCTCTGCACCTTCGGCTGTCAGGCGCTCCGCTAAATCACTCGGCAATGGCTCTCCGCCCACCAGAATGCGCATTCCGGAAGCGGGTTTGAAACCAGCTTCGAGCAACATCTGGCATAGCGTTGGTGTGGCTTGCAAGACGCTGATATCACCTTGTTCAAGCCGATCAACAAGGGAAAAAGCATCGAGAACATCCTCGCTACGGGCAAGGACGGTGCGCCCCCCAGTGATAAGCGGCAAGAAGATCTCTAGCACTGAAATGTCAAATGAAACCGTGGTAACAGCAAGGATTGAATCCGAAGAACCAAAGCCTGGTTGTTTGGCCATAGAGGTCAGGAAATTAACAACCGCCCGATGCGGAACCTCGACCCCTTTGGGCGTTCCAGTCGATCCAGAGGTGAAGATAACATAGGCTGGCGCCTCAGGATCAATCGGAAGGGTTAGACATGCTCTATCCACATTGTCAGTCATCGTGGAAATCACCTCAAGCCCAAGACCTTCGGCATATTCAGGCAGCCCATTTCCTGTATGTATGATCGCAGATGTGTCTGCCGCCTCTAGGATCAGACGCAGCCGCGCATCAGGTTGTTTGGGGTCAAGCGGAACATATGCGTGTCCTGCCTTGAGCACTGCGATGAGTGCAATGACCATCGCTTGTGAGCGATCCAGCGCGACTGCAACACGCGCGCCTGGCAATGGCAGCACCGACTGAATCCTAGCAGCCATTGCATCGCTCAGGGCATCAAGCTGCGCATAAGTCAGGATACCATCATGGGCGTCCAGCGCAGTTGCCTGAGGGTAGTTTGCAGCAGCCTGACGCAAAAGCTCAGGCAGCGTGGCCTTAGGAAATTGCGCCTCGGTTGAATTGTGGGTCTGCTCAAGACTAAGCGCCTCCGGCACGGCCATCAGGGGCAACGCCTCAACAGGCATTTCTGCATCCTTTGCGATGGCCTGTAACAGCGTTTCCAGATGACCGATCCAGCGCGCGACCGTATCAGCATCATACAGCGCCGTGTTGTAATCAACATCGATACGCAGACCATCCGAACTTTCAATCATGTTGACGAAAAGGTCAAAATTGACCGCGGTTTTTTGGTTGGGCGCAACGGTAATGTCCAGCCCGTCGATACGCACGCCGTCGGCGAGCTTCTCAAGGTTGAATTGCACTTCGGTCAATGGCAAGCGGTTGATTGAGCGCTCAATATTCAAAGATTGGACCAGCCCGCCATAGGTTGTATTCTGATGTTCAAACGCTGCAAAAACCTGCTCGCGAACATGGGCCAGATGAGTCGCGGCAGAGGCCTTCGGGTCGAAACTGGCGCGAATGGGCAGGAAATTCACGCAATGGCCGATCAGATCCGGATTATCCAGCAAGGCCTGCCCACCGGTGGGTACACCAATGACAAGGTCATTGCTGCCACTCAGCTTGCCCAGAACCATATGCAGACCCGCGAAAAGCGTGGTGAACAAAGTACAGCCATGCTTTGCACCGGCGGCTTTGATCTGTTTCATGCGCTCCCGACTTAGATGCGTGCTGAACGTCGCCCCCTCAAAAGATCTTCGGCTGGTGCGCAGGCGGTCCGTCGGTAGATCAGGCAGGGTCGGCAGCGTTTGGTATTGCGCGCGCCAATATGTCTCAATCTGCGTCGAGACTGTTTCATTGGCACGGTTTGAGGCATACTGCGCGAATGAGGGGGCATCTGGCAGCTCTGGTGTGGAGCCCTTGTTATAGGCAGCATAAACCTCAGCCAGATCGTTCAGCAAGACATTATAAGACCAGCCATCGCAGACGATATGATGGGCATTCAAAATTAGCGTATGATTATCAACTGCGATGCGGACCAGACAAGCGCGTATCGGCGGCCCTTCGATCAGATCGAACGGCTTGCGCGCTTCAGCAAGTGCAAGATCGCGCAGTCCTGCGGCGGGATCAGCCATGCTGGTCAGATCATGCAGTGGCAATTCAAACTCAAATGGGTCAGCCACGTCGAATGAACTGCCGTCGCGGGCAAAGACAAGGCGCAGCGCATCGTGACGGGCAACAAGGGTTGTCAGGCTGCGCGAGAGAATGTCCGGATCAACTGGACCGCGTAGATCAAGCAACACACCCTCGTTGAAACTGGTCGAAGCCAGATCACCTAACTGCGCTGTCATCCAAATCTCGCGCTGCTCAGGCGTCAATGGGATCTGCTTTCGAACTACCGAAGGGTCTGGTTGGGACGTGTCGGCAGAAATGACTATTCCCCGCTCAAGCCGCTGGCCTGACAAGATGCCAACGCCTTGCAACTGATCAATAACATCCTCGACCACGTCGCCGATCCGCTGGAAATCTTCGTCAGAATGGGCTGTTGTCATGAATCCGCAATAGCCCTCTTGAACATGAATCCCCGCCAGACGCAGCATTGGATAAGCGAGAGCGGCAGATGGTGCGTGCTGCATCAGATTGAATGCATACCAGCTTGAATACCCGCTGATCAGCCGAGGCAGCCCGCGCTGGTCGAAGATTGCGTCAAACCGGGCAACAAGTTCGCCAGTGCGCTTGGCAGTGTCTGTCCAGAGATCTTCGCCATGCGTGTCCATATGCCGCAAAGTTGCATCAACCGCCGCCAAAACAAGGGGATGGCGCACAAAGGTTCCCGCAAAGAATGTAGGGGCCGCTTCCGGCTTGGACGCGTCGCCATATGACCAGGGCCCGCCATCCAGTGAATTCATAAAGCGCGCATCACCTGCCAGCACACCAATCGGCATACCCCCACCCACGATCTTGCCATAGGTGGCCAGATCTGCACGAATGTCCCAGATCCCCTGCATACCGCGTTTATGAACACGGAATCCTGTCACCACCTCGTCAAAGACAAGCGCAGCGCCACCCAGATCAGCCAGAACGCGCAGTTCCCGAACAAACTCGACAGGTCGATGCTCAGGGTGGCGGCTTTGTACAGGTTCGATGATGATCGCGGCAATCTCATCCAAATTCGTGCGAATCCAGTCAAGCGAATCCTGACCACCATATCTAAGAACTGTCATATTCGATAGCCCGCTGCGCGGAATGCCCGGTGCAATAGGCAGGGCTACAGGCGGTCCCGCGCGATTGCGGCCTTTGATCAGAACCTCGTCAAACTGGCCATGATAGTCATTGGAGAAAACTACGATCCGATCTCGTCCAGTGACAGCACGCGCGACGCGCATCGCGGCCATAACCGCTTCAGAGCCGGTATTGCAAAAGGTAACACGCTCATGACCCGTGAACTTCGCAAAGTGCTCAGCCACGCGACCTGCGAGGTCTGACTGCGGACCAATAGCAAAGCCCTTGGCCATTTGTTTGTTGATGGCGTCAAGTACGAAATCAGGTGCATGTCCAAATGCTGTCTGACCAAACCCGCTTACGATGTCGATGAATTCGTTTCCGTCGATGTCCCAGATGCGAGCGCCTTTTGATTTTTCCGCAACAATGGGGAACACAAGTTCCTTCCACTCTTCCCGAAAGCCCGCGGCGGTCCGAGGATCCGCCAACACATTGCGATACTGCGCTGTGCGTGCCTTTGATCCAGCATATTTTTCCGCGTACCGTGCTTCAATGTCTTTTGCGAACTTCATTTGTTCGGGATGCAGCACAGCAGTGTCGCCGCTAATACCACGACCTATCGTATATTGGACGGAAGCCGCCTTCTGAGTAGAGCGACCATCAGGCTGAACAGGTGAAGGTTTCTTGGGTTCAGATGCGGCTAATAGCATTGCTTCGACCGATGTTGCAGCCTGCGATGTTGTGGGGGCCGATACGGACACATCGGCCTCGCTCCCGATTGAAGACATGGCGCGCAGTTGCTCTGAGAACATCATCTGCATCGCGTTGAGCTGCTGATGAATCACACCCTCAATACCAGACATTGAGACGATATTGCTCTGCAACAAGGGTGTGTTCTGTGGCTTGGCCCGCGTTGCCGGAATGCTTTGCTGTGTCGGCTCAGAATCTACGGTAAGATCAGGCGGTGTTGCAGCGGCGATCGGCTCTGGCTGCGGCAATTCGGGTGCTTCCTGTGGTAGGACCTGATCTAGATATGCGACCAGTGCATCGACTGACTGAAATTCAGACAGTAACTGCCTGAAGGTTAACTGAACGTTGTATTCCTTGTTCAGTCGTTGACTAACTTGCCCAAGAAAGAGTGAGTCGAACCCCAGTTCAAGAAACGTGGCACCAGAGTCGTCAAGGCTGATGTCTTCCCCAGAAAGGTCTGACAAAAGCGCTGTTAGATCAGCAACAAGCCGAGGCGCGCGCTGTGGTGTTGTCATCGATGTCTGCGTCATGGGCTTCAAACTTTCCAGATTGGACATTGTTTCTTTGGGGTGGGCGGTGGGGGCCGATGTCTCCCTTTGCAATGGTGTCGGTGCATCAACCCAGTGGCGGCGGCGCTCGAAAGGGTAGGTTGGTGTTGCAATGCGCTGCCCAGCCCCACGACGCCATTGCGACCAGTTCAGGTCAATGCCTGCAGCCCAAAGGCTGCCTGCGGTGTCAGCGAGCGCGATACTGTCGTCAACAGTGCGGGTGTGATCCGGCAGCGAGCTGAATATACCACAGTGGCCACCACGTGGCAGGGTCTGCGCCGCAAAGGCTGACAAGGTGCTGCCAGCACCTGTTTCCAATAGAACCGGCACCTGACCTTGGGTAACCTCCACAATGCCCGACTCGAAATCAACAGTAGCTCGGGCCTGAGCGGCCCAATAGCCGGGATCACGCACTTCCGCGCCGGTGACCCACGTTCCGCTGACACACGACACATAAGGTATGCGCGGTTCATGCAATGCGTGCCTGCATACTTCATCGCGTAGAGGCTTGGTGACGGGGTCCATCATTCGTGAATGGAATGCGTGCGATGTATGCAGGCGGGTGCTGGGCATACCTGCCGCCTCGAGCTTATGTTCGAGGGTGGAAATTGCATCAATGCTACCCGCCAAAACGCAAAGTCGTGGCGCGTTCCGAGCCGCGACATCTACGCTGCCATCCAGCAGAGACTCGATATCTGCAAACGGGGCTCGAACCGACAGCATAGCTCCGAAGTCTTGATCTTGCATCAAGCGCCCACGCGCGGCAATGATGCTCAATCCGGCCTCAAACTCCATGACGCCGGCGATTGTGGCGGCCGCAAACTCGCCAACAGAGTGTCCGATCATTGCCTGTGGTTGAACACCGCGGGCCATCCAAAGCTTTGCCGTGGCGATCTGATTTAAGTAGAGCGCTGGTTGTGTAAGACGTGTGTCGCGCAAGGCCCGTGCTGCCTCTTTGTCAGTCACATCCCCAAAGCAGAGCAATTTGTTGATATCCAACCCAAGAAGGGGCTGCAAATATTCTGCACCGCGATCTATCCATTCGCGAAAGACAGGCTCGGTCGCGTAAAGCCCGCTGCCCATTCCCGGATACTGCGATCCCTGACCTGGGAACATGAAGATCACGGGTGGCGTTTTGTCCAAAATGGCGCGCCGCTTTGAAAGGGGTTTGCGCAGTTGCGCTATGGCCATATCGGCATCACTGAAAGCCTGCGCGCTGCGGAATGCAAAAGCGTGCCTTCCTTCTTGCAGGGTGAAGGCAAGATCGCCCATATCCGGCAACTCTTGTGCAATAAAATCCGCCAACTCGATACGCTTGGCCTGCAAGGCTTCGGGGCTTTTTGCCGCAAGCGGCAAGATGAATGGACCCGACGCCGCAGCCGATCTCCTACGTGCCGGGGCCTCCTCCATGATAAGGTGAACATTTGTTCCCCCAACACCGAATGAGCTTACACCGGCCCGGCGCGGCCCCTCCGTGGCAGGCCATGTCATAAGCTGCGTTGGTACAAAGAAGGGGCTGGTGGCAAAATCGAATTCAGGATTGGTCGCACGAAAATTCGCGACAGGTAAAATCTGTGCATGTTGCATCATCAACGCAGTCTTGATAACACTCACCACCCCAGCCGCAGCATCCAAATGGCCGATATTCCCCTTGACGGAGCCAACTGCAACAGTACCAATACCGCAATCCGCGCCGAACGCCCGCGCAAGGCCCGCAAGTTCTATCGGATCACCCAAAGGGGTGGCAGTGCCATGACATTCAACGTAGCTGATTGTGGTGGGGTCGATGCCTGCCAGACTTTGGGCGGCGCGGATCGCTGCCGCCTGTCCGTTCACAGACGGGGCGGTGTAGGCAATCTTGTCTGAGCCGTCGTTATTGACCCCTGCACCACGAATTACTGCAACGATAGAATCCATGTCGCGCAACGCGGCGCGCAGTGGCTTGAGCACGACAACCCCGGCGCCGTGGCCGAATACAGTGCCATTGGCATCGGCGTCGAACGGTCGGCAGATACCATCAGGCGACACCATCCCCCCTTCGAGGGCCATATAGCCACGTCGTTGCGGAAATGTAATCGAGACACCGCCCGCAAGCGCCATATCGCTTGTCCCAGCGCGCAAGCTTTCGCAGGCTTGCGCGATCGCCATAAGCGAGCTTGAACAGGCCGTCTGAACAGTCAGCGCGGGCCCTTTCAGGTTAAGTTTGAACGCCACCCGCGTCGCCAGACTGTCGACCCAGGAACCGGTTAATTCAGCATAATTGCCGACCTGAAAGTTCGAGGTGAAATCTTCCAGTCGTTCGCGATCTGCGAATATATTGTGGAGGGCATAGGTATTTGCAGACTGCCCTGCGAAAACGCCAACCCGTGCAGGTGCACCCATCGGATCATAGCCAGCCCGCTCCAGCGCTTCATGACAGATTTCAAGAAAGACACGGTGCTGAGGGTCCATAAGTGCCGCCTCACGGGGCAAAAACCCGAAAAATTTCGCATCAAACTGATCGACATTGTCAAGTATGGGACGCACAGGCACATAATTGGGTGCGCTTCGTTCTTCATCGGTGAATGCATCTTCGAGTTGTTCAACCGGGATCCGCCGAACAAGGGTCTGGCCTTCTCGTAGCGCATCCCAAAACTCATCGAGTGAATCAACGCCAGGGAACCGACCCGCCATACCAATTATCGCAATCGCGTCATCGGGTGGCTCTCGTGAACAAGCACTTTGTTCCCGCGCACTTGCAGGCATTGTGGAGGGGGGCGATGTCTTGGGCATATCGGGCAAAAGGCTGGCGAGATGGCGCGCCAGATCATGTAGGCGCGGAAACTCCAGAAGTGTTGTTACCGAAATGCGCAGACCCAACTGCTCTGACAGGCGGATCTGGGCGCTGAGCAACTGAACCGACGTACCGCCCAACTCGAAAAAGGTGGCGTTCTGCGTTGGCGCGGTACAGCCCAGAACCTCTGACCAGACGTTTGCAATCTGAGCCCGAATGTCGCGCGGATCAGCCCCTCTCTCGCTGGTTGGTCGCAGTTGCGCAGCTTTAATACTAGTCTGAGATGTAGGTTCAATCGCAGCAGTGCCGTGAACGCCTATATCCAGAGCAGCACCGCTCAGCAAAGTTTTCCAGAGCAGGTCTGCCGCAACGATGTCCAACGCTTTCGAAGCGGCGTCCGCACCCTCAAGATCCTGATCGCTGCTTTCGGCAGAGCGCCGCGCCCAATGCAAGATATCCTTGTGAGAATGCTGACGTGTTGCCAAACTGCCAGTGTTGTCAACTTCCAATATGATTAAAGCGGCATCTTCGTGGCCGACGACAGGAAATGCGGGCGTTTCCGCGACCTGCATCTCGCGCAACTGGGATATATTGACAGCCTGTACAGCACTGTTAGTCATGTCGCTATGGAGATCATCAACCAGAAGCCAGCGAGGCTTTGCCAACCTTATCACGTCTTGCGCGTTGCAATGTGGTGTTTCGGATGTGAGCGGACAAATCACACCACCAAGGCCAAGAACAGCAAGGTGTGCAGCAACCGCCTCTGGTGATCGCTCTGCGCTTATGGCAATGACATCACCTTTTTGCACACCGCGCTTAAGCAATCCGATAGACAGCGTTGATGTAATCGCGGCTATTGTGTTAAACAAGATAAAGGCGCTTTGATCACCCGCCAGAAGCCGATTTTCTGGCGAAGCATACACCGATGACATAAACGAACAGATATCTTGGGGACCTGAAATCGGCATTCTTACTCTCGTAAAATGATCTTCAACCATAATAAGCGGACCCCCAAAAGAGGCCTTTAGATTCAAAATTGGTGAACCCTATGTTTATAAAAGGGTAAAGTGTTTGTGTGCTTACCATTTTGTCGCTGACCATGATGCTACAACAGTCGAATCGAGGGAACCCACGCTTTAGGATGACTAAGAACCTAATGGCTGATTGTGACTTTTTTGAAGCAGCGCGGGATTTTTTCAAAGGCAAGTAGAGGTGGTCGCGGAATTTCGGACCAGTTGTTAAGGTGGATTGCATGATGAGAGAAGTGATCCAAAATGAAGAAACAAAAGAACCATTCGCCTGAGTTCAAGGCCAAGGTTGCGCTTGAAGCGAGCTGTGAGGAGCTGACGCTGGCGGAACTGTCCAAGAAGTACGATGTTCATCCGACACAAATCGGCACTTGGGAGCGCGCGGCGATAGAGAATATGGCTGTTGATTGTCACTGAGACCTGACCCGGCATTGTCACCGAGATCTGACCCACCCGTTTGTTATGTTCTGCGTGTCACGATGGCGTCAATGCTGATGTTTCCTTCGGTTCCTTTTTCGCTGTTTCTGAACTGGCCTTGAAGCGGTAGCTGTCGTTTCCAGTCTCCAAGAACGAGCCATTGAGGCGCCATTGGTTCAAGCCCAATGGCGACTGCCGCGATGTGTGAGGCGATCGATCAGCGCTGTGGTCATCTTAGCGTCCCCAAACACACTGACCCATTCGCTGAAGCTCAGGTTGGTGATTATGATGACGCTGGTGCGTTCGTATAGCTTGCTGAGCAGGTGGAAGAGCAA
>Ga0207421_10001871_pt1 | contig 26761 bp, 25 predicted proteins | sample SodLakKL_010_SED_4_FD_187542 | JGI IMG/M metagenome (GOLD analysis project Ga0207421, IMG submission 187542) | Alkaline sediment microbial communities from Lake Tanatar, Kulunda Steppe, Russia - 8KL_010_SED (SPAdes) (version 2) | ecosystem: Environmental > Aquatic > Non-marine Saline and... | reverse complement strand
TCGACAGATATGTCCTTCAGGGGCCGAAACGGCACACGACGATCATACCTGCTCTCCAAAGCAGGCAGCCTGTCAACCGTGGAAGAGACGATGATATCGGCATGGGTGTGCTGGCTGAGCCCGTGGTAAATGCGGTCGAATTTCTGTTCATTCCAGTTGATCCTGCTGACGAATATGACGACCGTGCAGTCCTCCAACCCCCCGTACCAATCGATACCTGGCTGCAAACAGCGCGCCGAGACGAAAGCCAAGACAAACAACACACAAAACACCACCAGGAGTCTGCGCCATCCGGAGAAGCTCTCAAATATCTCACTCAATTGACGCCACATCGTCAGTCCCCCTGTTCGATTACCCCAATATTACCACATCAACCTCACAGTCCGGGCATCTGATCTTCCGGTGGGATGCAGCTTTATTCACGCAGCAGAGTCTCCGCACCCCGTACGCGAGAGCGGACTTCAACATCTATTGTCAGGTTCGGGAAGTGTTCTTCATTCCAGTCCCCCTCCATCTCCTCCCATATTTTCGGGTGCGCGCGAAACAACGACTGCCCGAAGCCGTATATGTCCGACTGAAAGTGCCGTATGATCTCCAGCGATCTATCGATCTCGGCCTCTATGGCCCGGTTCAGGGCATTTTCAATATCATCGATGACGCCCGGCTCACCTAAAGATATGGGCGACATTACCTCGACAACCTGAAAGTCGGGCTGCACCGAGACCTGCATTCCCATGAGTTCTCCGTCCCGCACCACGGGAGAAAATCTCGTGTTGAGCCGCACCAGGTGCAGGCCGATGGTACCGCCGTCCCAAAATAGAGTGGAAAGCTCAAAATGCCCCTTGTACATCCTTCCCGCAACCCACAGGTATCCACGGGCATCGTAGCCATCCAGAAAGCCGACCAGCCTGTCGTCCCGGAAGGCGGCCAGCCCCACCATGATGGTCATACCGGGCATTAATTCCGCGGTGCCGCGCTCTGGAATTGGATCCAGGATGGGAGCATCTGGCGGCAGCATTGCCGGCAGTTCTTCCCCCGCCTCCATCGGCTCGTCCCGCGACTCGGCTGGCTCCTCCTGCTGCAGCTCTTCGCCGATATCCTTGATTATCAGATCCTTCGTCTCTCGCCCAACAGTGTGCACCGCGATGGGCTCTATGCCAGGTTCTGACAGTGCACGCAGGAACTCATTGAGATCCACGGTGGTGGTCTGGCCCGAGGCCGGTACGGCCAGCATCAACCCGTCAAGGGTGCGGGAGGGAAGCTCCTCTATGAAGGGCCGCTGCAGCAGGCCACTGGCACTGTCGCAGACGTTCAGGGCAATGGTGCGCCGGAATTCGCCGTGCCGTACGAAAAAATCGAGATATGGAAGGATGCCGCGTCTGGCCAGGGTCTGACCCACAACCAGAGTGCTGATCTGCCCGAGAAACAACCAACGCGGCGTCCTACGCTGCATTGCAGCGATGGCATTGCTGGCCGAGGTGGCCTGTTCCCGTATAATCCAGGCCACCTGCGGTCCGCCCGGGGGTCGCTGTGGACCCACTGCGAGTGCATCTGGATTGACAATTTCCAGCGACACCAGGACCTCCTCGTCGTCCGGCTCAATCAGGTCGAGGCCAATTGATCCCACGATGGCCAGATCGCCGGTCTCACGCCGCCCCCAGCACCCAGAATTGACAAGCAAAAGCAGGATGAGGAGAGCCACCAGGAAACATTTGTGTTTACTTCGAAGAATCGTCATTCCCCGCGCCCCTCCGACCGGTTATGACAGCTACTAGCAGTGTTCCCCCCACCATAAGCACGTGAACCAGTACAGCCGCCCAGGTAGTGTATACAGGATCCACCAGGCGCCGAATCAGGAAGATATCGACGAACCGCTGTACGGCCAGGATGAAGCCTATACTCACAATCGCGATGAGTACATACTTCGGCGAAATCCGGGTCGCATCTGAAAGTGTGACGACGGAGACGAGGGTAAACAGTGCGGCATCAAAGGTGACACCCGCCACCCAGACACTCATGAGCAGGGCGTCCATCCGCTCTATGACCCCATGCACAAATACTATGCGCGCAAGCGAAAGAGCGGGCGACAGCTGTCCCTGCGCTTTCTCGGGACCGAAGATGATCGTGGCGCCGATTGCCATGGCGACCAGTACCACTCCCGAGCCGACAATTGCCGCCATCACGGCGCGGGGAATTCTCCGGTGGTCCGGACAGTAGGCAGAAAGCGCCAGGACCACCGATCCGGATGTGACAAACCAGAATATGGGATTCAGGGATGCGTAAAGTACAGGCCCCCAGCCACGATGCATTATCGGACGGAGGTATCTGAAGTCAATCGGCACAGAAAGAAAGGCCAACGACAGACCAACCACAATCGAACCCACCACCAGGGTGAGCAGGATCTCCGCCATCCTGCCCAGCGAATCACCCCCCAGGGAGGCTCCGTATCCACCGACCAGCACAACGGTGCCGGCGAAAATCCAGGAGGGAGCAAGCTCCAGCTGAGAAGCAATCAGCAGAAAAGCCAGCTGACGGGCCCGAAGGACCACCAGCACGAGAAAGAACCCGGCCAGAAGAACAGAGGCCAGAATGCCGAGCGGTTTCCCGAGCACGCGCCTGGCAAAGCCGCCATAGCTCGTCCCGGGAAACCGGACGGCCAGGGCCACGGCCGGCAGGGTCAGCAATACACCCCCTAAAGTAGAGACAACTGCCGCTATGGGAGCGTCCTGACGCGCATCCGCCGCCGTGATCACCGGGAGAAAAACAGTAATCACCGATACACGTGATAGGGCCACAATGATGCCCAACTGCCGTGTGCTTATCATCGCAGCCTCTCCTTCTGATACCGGCGGCCAGTATCGGGATCCCGGGGGACGGGGGGTTCACCCCTCCGCCACCGGTCCCAGACTGCGCCGGGACGAACCGGGCGCCGATAGGCCTCGGGCATTTGGAGTACCTCCTCTCCCAGCTCACTTACACGACCGGGTGGGTACAGCGACAGGAAAGGGATACCGAAAGTCTTCAGCGACGCCAAATGCATGACGATCACCACCACCGCAATGGAAATACCGTAAAACCCCAGCACGGAACCCATGAGCAAGAGGGGAAACCGCAGGAGCCGCCAACCGCTGGTGGCCTCATACTGGGGAATTGCAAAAGAGGCAATGGTGGCAGTTGCCGCTACAATAACCAGCCCCGGGCCGACGAAAGCTGCCTCAATGGCCGCCTGACCCAGAACCACTGCTCCGATGATGCCCGCAGCCTGACCCACCGCAGTGGGCAGCCGCGCACCAGCCTCACGTATGACCTCAAGCATAACCTCCACAACAAATGCTGTGGCACCCACCGGAAGCGGCAGCCCTGCTTCGGCCGCGGCAATATTGAGCAGAAGAGGCATGGGGATGAGCTCGTGATGGAACGTGGTCATGGCCACATAAGTGGGAGTCAAAAGCACAGAGAGCAGAAATGCTCCAATTGACACTACCCGCACAAAGCTCGCCACATAGAAGTTCAGGTTGTACTGCTCCGCCGTGGTGAAGAACCCGAAGAAGGTCGATGGCGCCACCAGCACAAATGGATCATTATCCACGAAAACGGCAACCCTGCCCTCCGCCAGGCCGTGTGCCACCGTGTCAGGGCGTTCAGTCGCATGCATACATGGAAATACAGTGTGTGGTCGATCACCCGCCAGGTTCTGTACCAGGCGACTGCTGTCGACCATGTCCACATCTATGTCATCCAACCGACGGCGCATCTCATCGACGACGTCCTTCTGTGCCACACCTTCGATATATATCAGGCGGACATCCGTCCGGGACTTGTGACCCATCCGCAGGCGCTCTGCCTTCAGTCGGGTGCTTCGGATCCTGCGACGAAGCAGGGTGACATTGACCGCCGCATGGTCTATGAACCCCTCCCGGCTACCGCGAACAGCCACATCTGCGCCGGGTTCCTCCACAGAACGGGTCATAAACTCCTTGGCATCCATTACGAGAGCGGTGTCGACATCCTGCACCAGAAGTGTGAGGTCACCATCGAGAATCCCATCCACCATCTCTTCGAGAGTGGACACCTCCACGGCCCGGTGGGCGGGCAGGACGGTGCTCTGGATACGTCCGGCCAGCTGGCGCCCAGACGGCGAATCGCCCAGCTGCCGGGGACGTGCCCACAGCATGAGCGGCTCTATGACCGTTTCCTCAACCCGGGCAGCATCTATCATCCCGTCGAGGTAAACGACAGAGGCACCAACACTCTCGTCACCGCCGACGAAAAATGACTGGATAACCAGATCGTCGACTCGATCAAAGAGATTCTCCAGGGCAGAAAGGTCACGCTGGAGATCGCCGCTGAGCGGCGTCTGTGACCCTTGAGACGAATCCGACTCAGCTTCCTTTGCTCGGACAAGACGGCGCAGTACACGGAACAGCCTGGTAAACAAGACGATCCCCTCTCGTGAGGGTAATGTCTTCCACCAGAGCAAATTCTATGCACGCCGTACGACCGTCAGGACATCAATACCTCCAGCATACCCCGGTAGCCCTTGTACGCAGAGACGAGATCCTCTACCAGCACGTACTCATCCGTGATGTGCGCAAGCTGCTCGGGAGATGGCCCAAATCCAATGGACGGCAGTCCCCTCTCCCCCGCGTAATGACTGCCGTTGGTGCAGAATGAATAATGGGACACTTGCGGGGAGAGGCCGGCACGGCGAAGACCCTCTGCGGCTGCCTCCACCAGCAGGTGATCCTCTTCAATTACCCACGCCGGGAAGAAACGTTCCGCTGCCATCCGGACCCCAGTGTAGCAGGTGATCTCATCGCGAGCACACTGCACACCGGCGCTGGGCCCGGGATCATCGCTGCCGATTTTCTCCAGAACACTGTTAACCTGCCCAAGCACGGACTCGCGATCCTCTCCCGGCAAGAGGCGGCGGTCGTAGGTAGCCTTGCACAGTTCCGGAACCATCGACCTGCCGGGATAAGGCTCGGAGCAGATGTCGGTCAGCTCCATGATGCCCTCTCCGAGGAAGGAATCAACCCGGGGTGTCAAACCTTGCAGCTTCTGCACGATGTGCATCATGTCATATACGGCATTCCGTCCGGCGCCGGGGTTTGAGGAGTGGGCAGTCTTTCCTTCTGTATGCACCCATAGTTCGGCCCGGCCTCTCTGACCCCGATTCAGGTTCAGATCAGACGCCTCTCCCAGTATCACCCATTCGGGGCGCAGTTCGGCGCTCATCCTGCGCGCGGCAATTCCCTCGAAAATCTCCTCGCATACGGTGCAGGACACGAGAATATCGCCGGAGAAGTCACGGGCGCAATCCGCAGCAAAATCCGCAGCGGCCAGGATCATGGCAGCGAGGGCCCCCTTCATATCTGAGGTGCCCCTTCCATACAGTCGGCCCTGCACTTCCTCGGTGCCAAACGGGTCATGGGCCCACTGATCCTCATCTCCCACTTCCACGGTGTCGAGGTGTCCATCAAGGAGCACCCGGCGCCCGTCGCGCGCGCCGGTGATGCTCCCCCACACACTACCTAATTCGTCCACTACAACCCGGTCAAATCCCAGAGTGCTCATCCATCTAGCTGCCGCAGCCGCCGCCCCATCCTCGCTACCCGAGGGACTGCGGGCGGCCACGAGCTCCCGGGTGAATTCCACCAGCTGTCGCCGGCAAGACTCTATCATGATCGGCCTCCTCAATCGATAATGTCCCAGTTTGGCGCGTACTTCTCTCGCTGCCGGCGCGAGAAGTCGTCCAGTGAGTGGTCTCGCTCCGGTATTTCTACCGGTTCATCCACGCCGAACAAAGGGGAAGTATAGTACTTCTGCCCCGTGTCAAACAGCATGGTGGTCACCCGGCCCACGTCAGGCTTTTCCCGGAGCAGCTTCCGAACGGCGGAGATATTGCACCCGGTGGATATACCCACGACCAGTCCCTGTTCACGACAGAGCCGCCCCGCCTCCTGCACCGCTTCGGCCGAGGAAACCGTGATGACCCCATCGAGCAGGCTCATATCCAGGTTTCTGGGCACAAAGCCGTCACCGATGCCCTGAATATCGTGGCTCCCCCATTCACCGCGCGACAGCGTCGGGCACTCCGCGGGCTCAGCTGCGTACAGCCTGACATCGGAATTCTTTTCCCGCAGGTAACGGCCGACTCCAGTTAGAGTTCCACCTGATCCGACGGCGGCCACAAAAACGTCCACATCTCCGTCGGCCTGGCGGTACAGCTCGGGGCCCGTTCCCTCATAATGGGCAGCAGTATTGTCGGGGTTGTCAAACTGTGCGGGGTACCAGAACCTGCCCGGTTCCTCTTTCACGATCTCCTCCACCCGCTGCAGGGCGAGATCCTGATCGCTCTCACCTCCAGGTGTAAGCAGCAGTTCCGCCCCCAAGGCCTCGATCAGCTTCTTTCGCTCCGCCGACATGCCCTCCGGCATGGCCACCAAGACCGGATATCCCTTCAGCCCCCCAACCAGGGCACAGGCCGCCCCGGCATTGCCGGTCGACCCCTCTATGATAGTCATGCCCGGTCGGAGATCTCCCCTGTGCTCAGCCTCTTCAATCATCCGGAGGTAGATCCGATCCTTATGACTGCCGGTGGGGTGTCCGAACTCCACCTTGGCCAACACCCGATGCCCCTGCACCCTCACCTCGACCGAGGGGGTATTGCCTATCAGCCCGAGTACATCCTCTGCGCATCCTGTCTTCATTGTTCCGACCTCCTCGCAGCCAAGCGGTTTGCCGATTCTACCTGCGACATATGCTTTATGTGCTAGTATCTTCTCTGCAGATATTATGACCCTTGAAGGCCGCTTCACGACAACCGGATCACAAGCGGCAAAAAGAGACCCCCCTCCCCCCGATCAGCCGGCCGAAACGTGACCTCCTCGGAATACACCTGCGGCACCCGGGCAGGCACATGCTAGTCAGCAAAATTCTTCACCAGGACGATGGGCGTCCCCGCATCCGCAGAACCCGCGGCAAGGTCAGCCAGCGTACCCAAAATTGAGGTGACACTCCGGGGCGTCGTCCCGAGACTCTCCTTGCCCACATCCGTCTCCCCCTCGTCAATGAGGTCCTCGATGTCCTCACGACTGTATCCCTGGCGGTAGAGGGTCTCCACCTGAAGCTTGAGCTTTGTCCCGCGCCGCAGGGACGCGCGCCTCAGTCCGGCACTGCATCCGATTGCAGGATGCGGGTCCGCCAGCTCGTAAATGCCGCTGTCCGGATCCTTGTAGGCACCATCGCCAAAAATCAGCACCTCCACGCTTTTACCCGTTTCTCGATATATCTTGTGTCTGACGTCGTCCGCCGTCTCGTCGGCATTGTCGGGAAGCAGCTTCATTATTCCCTTCTCCATGTGCGAGGCATTAGAACCTATAACCCCCCAGGGTTGTGGGCCAATCTCCCGGATCGAGGTCACAGGAGTCTCTGTCCCGAAGGACAGCAGCTCCTTCAGCGCGGCCTCCTGATGAACTGCGCCAATTATTACCCCGTCTATATATGCACGGTCAAAGACCTTCAGGGGGTTGTTGGTAAAAAGTATGTCCACCTCCGCCTCCTGCTCTTCGACTACATCCCGGTACATCCTGGGATAGTCCATCTCGGTTATGGGATGAGAAAAGCTCAACCCGGCCAGTTCATCCAGGAACAGGCACTCACTGTCGCGGTAGTTGGACAGCTGCTCAGTATACTGTCTGCGCGCAAATATGGGATCGTCCTCTCCCCTCTGGTGCGCAACAGCATCGGCAATGGTTATGCTGTGACTCTGCAAATCCACGCTCATAGCAATAGCTCCGTCAGCCCCGGAATCCCGCATAATTCCTATTGCCTTCTCAGCTGTCCGGTCAAGGGGACCAAAACCAACTTCCACGGCAAGTGTTCGTCTGTCCGAATCCCGCACAGTGAGGTCGGCCATTCCCTGACCGGTAATCTTGCGGATACCGACCAGGCGGTAACCCATTTCCTGCAGCTTGAGCGCGGCTATTACCTCACGGATCAGGACGTTCATGTGAGGTGTGTTCCCCCGGATTTCGTGTAGGCTGTGAAATATGCTTTTCAGGCGCATTCTGGTCGTGGCCAACTCTTCATCCAGCACCTGGTTCCCGACCTCGTCGGTGGGGATAGCCAGCTGCACCACCACCCGTCCCTCATCGGTGGCCTGGGCAATGGCCCTGAGTATCAGGGCAAACCTGTTGCGACTCACTATTGGGCTGATCACGGCCAGGTTGGCCCCGCGCGAAAGATCAAGCTTTTCCCGGATGTCCTGCGCCAGCTCATCACAGGACATGTACCTGTTCTGCGAACGAGCCACCACAGATTCGGTTATGCATACGATATCTCCATCATCCACATACTCGGCAACTGAGCCGGCAGCAATTTGGCTGATGTCATCATCAGGCAGAATCAGGCCGGTCCTGATCCCCATGGCAACTACTCCGGCATCATCAGGAACTCTCATTCTCATGGACACGTCTCCTTCCCACTGATAAAGCACTCAGGTCATTGAACCACCCGGGCCAGATAATCAAGGGCGACCCGGAAATCAGTAATATCTCGTGGCCTGTTCAGCTCCAGTGTCCATTGTTGATTGTACCCCTTTCGGCGCAGCAGCCGGATAGCAGATTCCAAATCGAGATTGCCGATTCGCGGGATCAGCTGCGGCCCACGCTCATCGCTAGACAATCTTCCCTGCACATGCACATTGTTGACTCTCGGCAGCAGCTGGGCCAGCTCACACAAATTATCGTACATGGAGCTCCATGACAGATCCAGAGTAAACCCGATGCGGTCCGGCAGCAATTGGTCCAGCATGCGCATGATCTCAATCTGCGCGGGTCCTCGTGCACTGACCGGTATATTCTCCACAGAGATGACAACTGACCTGTTTACCGAGGAGGTATCCGTGAGTACAGCGGCTGCCTCCCGGATGCGAGTATCAGCTGACCAGCTGTCCCACAGATGCATCACAACTGTATTCGCCCCAAATCCTTCAGCTACCTTCACAGCATCAAGAAGTATTTTTGAACCGGTCTTGCGATCAGATGGATCGGCCGAGCTCAGAAAGGCTCCCAGGTCCCTGTTGGCGTGCACGGAAGAAACTCTGAACCCCCCATCATTGCCAGAGGCACCCATCCGTTCGACAATTTCATCCGGACAGTAATCGGGGGAAAATGCTGGCGGATCGGGCTGTTCCGAACGCGGGGGTATTCCGGGCCTCCAGTCGGGATGCAGCACCACCTCCACGGCCCGCACTGGAATAGAGACCGCGACATCGCGAACCGCCTCGATATCATGATAACGACGACCGACCGCAGCCGGCATTGTTCCCGTGGAGCAAACCAGATCCCGCTCCGAAGTCACCTCAATCCCCCTCACAGGCACAATGGTCGCATTTACTCTTCCATGTTTCTGCCGACCCTTTACACATTTCCCGCAGTCCTGCGTATATCCTGCCCGCACCGGCTGAAGTCCGCAGGGAGGCGCAAAATACCGCCTCTCGACATTCCCCCGGACCTATCATGATATAATCTTGGGAGAGAAGTTCGGAGGTGCTTCCATGCATATTGTCAAGGATCACTTCGCCACCACAGTTGCCATCGCAATCGGTATGGTGATATTGATCAGCATAGTGCTCCTGCTCCGCGGAGTTGGATCTCCTCCGCAGATCGGGGAACACGAGCTGCCGGAAATGGAAGAAATCGATCCGGAGGCGAATGCAAACGGCACAGAGATGACCGGCGGTGAAGTCATCACTCTCAGGGATCCCGAACGCTCGGAAGGATTGCCTGTCGAAGCCGCACTGCAAGACAGGAGATCTGTACGCAGTTACACTGGAGAAGCCCTGACTGTAGGTCAGGTGTCACAGCTGTTGTGGGCTGCTCAGGGAATAAGCAATACGGATTCCGGTTTCAGAACAGCACCTTCGGCAGGTGCAACGTACCCGCTCGAGATCTACCTGGTGTCCGCCGGCGTAACCAACCTGGAGCACGGGCTGTATCAGTACGAACCATCCCGCCATCAAATGCGACGGAAAGCGGAGGGAGATCTCCGTGAAGATATTTATGAGGTAGCCCTCAGACAGGGCCCCATTCGTGACGCACCAGTTCTGCTGGTAATCGCGGGTATCTATGACCGGACCACCTCACGCTACGGTGATCGCGGGGAACGTTATGTTCACATGGAAGCCGGACATGCGGCCCAGAATGTTTATCTGCAGGCAGAATCGCTGGAATTGGGAACAGTGGTTATCGGGGCTTTTGATGAAGATGGAGTGCGTGATGCCCTGGACCTCTCCGGGGGTGAGACACCCCTTTATGTAATGCCTGTCGGGCATCCAGATAAGTAATTTCTGCTGCAACAGCGCTGGCGGGCGCCTTCTTTTTCAGTAATCAAACGATCGCTGTCTCAACAAGTGAAGGTACCAAATGCCGGGCCTGAAAAGTCAATGCTGCTCCGGGGCCCGGCACACTATACCATGGGAGTCAATCTCGTTTTCTTCCAGGGTGACGTTTGAACCTGCCCACGCGTAAACTTCCGCGCCAACTGACGCTGAGTTGCCCCAAGCACTGTTTCGCACCAGGACCGGCTGGGAGCGATTGACAGCCACCGCCCCGCCCCCACTTTCGCACGCCCCGTATGCACGATTTGCCCGAAAACGGTTATCTTCGAGGCGGGGTCGACAGTTGTTGATGATGCTAACACCGCCTCCAAAACCGTAGTCTGAACCACATGTGTTCTCCAGGAACCAGCTGGAGGATATCTTTGGCGCTGCACTGTCCCATATCGCTACCCCTCCACCGTCCCACCGGGCGGTGTTCTGTGCAAAAAAGCATCCCCGGATTTCTGCGACCGCCCCACGGCTTACGGACATTCCACCGCCAATATGGGCGGAGTTACTGATAATCTGACACGATCTAACAAGCAGGATCTCCCTTCCATCTCGGGTGCGCCATCTTCCGGCATCTTCGCTCTGCCGCAGAAAATCCCCGGCGGCGCGCATTCCACCTCCGAGGACAGCCCGGTTAGATCGGACCAGATTGTGTTCTATGAGGGAGAGAGAAGAAGAGGAAACATAGATCCCCCCACCCAGGTCCGCGCGATTGCCCTCAATGAGGTTGTGCCGGATTGTGGGTGAGGAGTCCTGACCGATGAAGATCCCCCCACCGGCCCATGCAGATGCACCGAGGACACTCCAACGCCGGACCAACACCCCCCCGCCTCCGGTGATAGTGAACCCTTCCAGGCGAGCGAGCTCTGATTCTCCGCTGGCAAAGAAAACCACCGTCCCGGCACCTGCGGACGTCAGGACCGTGGCCCGAACCACTTCCGGGTCCTGCGGATCTTCACTGCTGAGCAGTACGTCCTTGCCGGCAAAGTCGATGGTGCCCCTGTACACGCCCGGACGCACAATTATCCGATCACCGGTGAGTGCCTCGTTCAGCGCCTCCTGAATGGTCCGGTGCTGGTCGGGCACAATCCGGATGCAGGCACTGCCCCTACGGCGCCATCCGAGTTTCACTCCTGCACGCTGCAGGACTTCATCCGGGCGCACGCGGCAGATCAACAGGCACAAAGCAGCAGCACCGACTGCAGCGAAAAGAATGAAGACAGCCCAGTTCATTTACCGATCACCTGCAAACTGGTTGTCTTGAAGCACGGCCAGATTGGATTTCCACAGATGGAGCACATCTCCCTCCACTCCCTCGTTGTCGGAAAACACATTGTTCCGGATGATAGGTGCAGAGTTGGTAGCTACCGAAAGCGCCCCCCTACGGCTGCGGGTCCCCGTTATGCGGTTGGCCAGCAGCACAGGTGAAGCACCCCACTCGACGATCACCGCACCCCCCTCCTCCTCGGCCTCATTTTGAATTAACATATTCTGCAGCAGAACCGCGCGGCTGTTGTCCCATATGCATACTCCACCCCCACGCCCCGCTGAATTCGCGCGAAACACGTTACCATCAACTCTGGGGGCCTCGTCGGAAACGAACAGCCCTCCTCCCCACAGCGCCCGGTTACCTTGTATGGTGTTACCCTCCAGAACGGGTCGGGGACGTTCTTCTTTCTCCCGTTCCTGCTGTATATCCCCGGCCGCCTCGTCGCGAAAGGCATGTTCTGAATCGTCTTCTGAAGCAGTTATCTGGATGGTCCGGGGCATGGACCGGTCGAGAAATTGGCCCATTCTCTCCCTGAAGGCCGGTTCGACCTGATAGCCGGAGCTGCGCACAGAATCACGACCGACGTGGATGCCCCCACCACATCCATCAGCGGCATTATCGCGTATCTGATTGCGGAGCACCGCGGGGGCTGCATCATCTATGTAGATCCCGCCACCGTCCAGGTCGCTGCGGTTGCCCTCGATTACATTGTTCTCGATCACGGGGCGCGCATGGCCGCGAACGGTAATGCCGCCCCCCTCGCCCGGTCCGCCAACCCGGGCATGTCCTCCAGTTATCGTGAAGCCGGCCAGCTCGCTTCCCTCTCCCTCTCCACGGACAAAAGCCACGACAGTGCCGTCGCCATCACCCTCTATGATGGTGCGGGCGACCGTCTGCGGATCCCGCGGGTCATTACTGCGCACCTTCAGATTCTTGCCCGAAAAATCCACATCTCCACGATACCGGCCGGGGCGGACCACGACGGTTGCCCCCTCGGGCGCTGAAGCAATGGCTTCCTGTATGCTCCGTACATCATCTGGCACCGTAAGGGTTGCGGTGTGCTCTTCCTTTCCCTCCTCGGGCTCTTCCTTTCTGCGTTTTCGCCCAAATGGCCAGATCACTTCGGGTCACCTCGCTTCCAGTCCAGCCCTACCAGCGGTCTCGGTGTCGGTGCAACTCCGAGCAGGCCCAGTTTGTCCTGCACTTCTTCGAGAATTTCGACGACCCCGCGATGCGTAGCATCAACGCGGATGTCGGCCCGCGAGCGCGCATAGGCCAGCAGCTCCCGCTGCCTCTGAACCCGCTCTGCTGTCAGATAGCTGCGCCTGGCTTTTACGACCCGATATTCTGCGTCGAGATAAACCGCCGCATCCGGTCTATTTCTCGCCCAAAGATAAGGAACTTGAGAATGCTCCTGGGGCACCTCCAGGGCAGCAAATCCACGGTCGCGAAGCCCTTCAACCACGGTACTCTTGCCGACAGCGCAGATCCCCACCACCACGATCAGAGGTACTCTTTCTACGTTCAAGTTGCCACCCCCTGTCGGAGTGAACCGGGTTGTGGTAGCATGAACCAGACTACAATGGCACCCGGGTAAAGCTGGAGGGAGTAGGACCGTGCTGATTCTGCTGACGGGCGATACTCATGTACCCGACAGAGCCCAGGAAGTGGCACCAGAACTACTGAATGAGGCAGCCAGGGCAGATCTGGTGATCCACACCGGTGACTTTAATTCACCTGAAATCCACGCCAAGTTCCTGGAGGTGTCCGACTCCCTCTGTGCCGTACGCGGAAACAGAGACCGTGGATCTTTCACCGATGAGCTCCCGGAGGAGCTGGAGTTCGAGTTGGGCGGGCTGCAAATCATCGTGCTGCACGGGCACTCTTTCGGCCGACCCCGTCCCTCACGTCTGGCCCGTCATTACGGCACTACAGCAGACATCATTGTGTACGGGCACCTGCATCGACCACTTGTCGTCCCGTTCAGCGGCTGCACGGTCATCAACCCCGGAGCCCCCGTCGAACCGCGCTGCAGCCCGGCCTCCTACATGCTGGGCGAGCTCCGCGACGGGCAATTCGATGTACAGACAGTTTACATGAAATGAACCGCCCTCTGACACCCCAGGACTGATCCAATCCACACGAGGCAGTTGGGAAGCTGCAGCAGGAGTATGTCACCAATTTTCCTGGAAAACTCTGACCGCTCAGCAAGGTGCGGCAATTTTCATTTTAAGCCTGTACTAATACGGCGAAAAAAGATCATTAATGCTATCTGTTGACATTTCGTCGCTTACCGGGGAGAATTCAACTGAGTAAGAGAATCGAAGATCCATCAGACAGCGACGAAAAAGGAATCTCTTGCCTTAGCAGATGGTTAACGGAATTTCCTACAATAATATCTTGTATGTTTATGGCATATATGGTATCGTTTATTATGGTGACCGGAGGGAGCTACAAGATTTCTGGGAGAGGAGACTGGATAATCCATGAAATCAACCGGCATCGTGAGAAAAGTAGACGAATTGGGACGTGTGGTCATTCCCATAGAACTGCGCAGGACACTGGACATTCACAAGAAGGACTCCCTGGAGATATACGTGGACGGAGAAAACATCGTTCTCCGGAAGTATGAGCCGGGATGCATATTCTGCGGCAACGCGTACAACACGCAGCAGTTCCGCAGCAAGACGGTGTGCAAGAGCTGTGCCGAAGCAATGGCAAACATGACCGGCTCGTAATCTGTCCAGTTTTCTCAGATGTTTGTGCGGGCGGCACTTCCGGGGTGCCGCCCGTGACCTTTATTTCGTTTCCCGGCCAGTTGTCTGGAATCGCGACATGGAACCATATAATCGCACCAGGTGCTTATACTCCCCGGCACAGAAGAATCTGCAGCGCCTTCGGCTGAAGGCTTTAGCTACCTCGACAGTAAATTGTGCCGCAGCAGCAATGTCAACTTCACGGCTCGCCCCCGTAGCACTTCCCGGCACAGGCAGCTCACTTGTGATGCCGACCCCCACGGTCGGAGCATCCGTCGCAACAGACGGGAGCATCATGCTGTTGATCCGGCTCAGGCCGCTGCCCTGTGGAGTGATATCCTGCTGTGCAAGGGGGAGAACCGCAGCGGGTTGACCCGTGGTTCGCTCGACTATGCCAACCAAATCGTTGGCGGGAGGAAGAATGTAGCCAGCTTTCACCGTGGGCGTGATGGCAAATCCGTTGCGATTCAGGACCCTGTTGCCCTTGGTTGTGTCAATACTCAGAAGCGCATCCATATCCTCGTGTACCTCTCGATGGTTCATCTGTTTTAGGTCGACAGGCGAACCCATGAATGAAACTGGATCACCGGATATCACCGGTGCTTCCGGGCAAATGTGCGTCGAGACGACCACGTCTCCTGGAAGGATATCACCCCGGCGCTGAAGCATCAGGAGTTTGAGGGCTGCGGCCAGCGCGGTAATGGCCCCATCGGCATCGGATACCAGTCCTACCTCCTCCGGGCGTGCACCAATCCCACCCAGCCGTCCCACTATACCCAGCGTCGGGGCATCCCCACCCCGACTTATCCCTCGGTGGCCACAAATACGGAGCTGAACAAAGTCGGTTTCCCCGTCCTTTTCTCTGACCCGCTCCACTGAGATGGTACGCATACCCCGCTCACGGAAAAACAACCTGACTTGAGCACCGTCTACCCAGGCACCATCCAGCAATTCAGCTACTTCCAGAACGTGTTGCAGCAACACTGCACAACTACTCCCTCCTGAGAACCCTGCCCGGCAAGGCATCTCCCTGTTCGTCGCCATCAAGCACAACTGTTCCGTTCACCATTGCCATGTCTATTCCCCGGGGGAACTGATGTGGTTCGGTGAAGGTGGCCTGATCGCGCACCCTATCGGGAGCAAAAATCACGATGTCAGCCCAACAGCCGGGCAGGAGAAGCCCGCGATCCCACAGCCCGAGCGCCATGGCCGGCCGGGAAGTCATCTTTGCAACTGCCTCCTCCATGCTGAGCACACCCGCCTCACGAGCGTATTTCCCTAAAACGCGTGGGAAGGTGCCGTAGCTTCGCGGGTGCGGTTTGCCCTTCCCGAGCGGGCCGCGCGGCGAAAGGGCACTTCCATCCGACCCCACCATCACAAGCGGGCTCTGCATGATGGTTCTCACGTCTTCTTCGTCCATGGCAAACCTCACACTTCCCACCATCCCCCCTTCCTCCAGGAGGAGATCAAACACCGCATCTTCTGGTTCCATGCCCCGGTCGGATGCTATATCCGCGACGGTCATACCTTCGTACTGGCGGTTCTCTCGTCCGGCTACCCTGGAAATCAGGAGGCGGTCCCACTGCCCTCTGGTTCGCATTTCTTCCTTCATTCGATTCCGCTTCCCGGTATCACGCAGGCGGGCGAGCATCTCATCCCGCCCTCCATCGTGTGCCCAGGCCGGCAGGGACGCGGTCAGGCCGGTCGCCGTCGCAACGTATGGATACTGATCAGCAAATACGGGGATGCCTCCCCGACGGGCATCTTCCAGGATCTCCAGGGCACAACCAGCCCTGCCCCAGTTATCCTCGCCCACCACCTTGAGATGGGACACCTGGATCTGACACTCGCCTTCCCGGCCGATCTCAACGGCCTCTTTCAGCGACGTTGAATGTCCGCTTCCCTCATCCCGGAGATGGGTGAAGTATATCGCATTGTAGTCACCAAGTACGCGGGCCAGCCTGACCAGCTCCGCCGTTTCGCTGTAGACACCCGGGGGGTAAATCAGTCCGGTCGACATACCAAAAGCGCCTGCCTGCAGCGCCTCCTCCAGCATGCTCTGCATCTCGGCGCTCTCCTCCGGCGTTGGAGCCCGGTCCCGTTCGCCCACAGCGCACCTGCGTATATTCCCTTGACCGATGAGTGTCGCACAGTTGACTGCCAGACCTCCCTCTTCCAGGAGCTCCATATACTCGGCCATGTTGGACCATGTGAGATCTGCGACGTCTTCCCCCCATTCGTTGCGCAGTTCGTCCAACTGTCGCTTGGAAGCATAGGCCGCAGAATTTCCACACTGCCCGATTACCTCGGTAGTAACCCCCTGCCTGATCTTGCTCTCAGCCCGTCGGTTCACAAGCAGATTAAAATCCGAATGAGAATGCATGTCTATGAATCCCGGCGAGACTGCTCTGTCTTGGGCATCAATCTGCCATCGAGCATCGGTCCCCTTCAGGTCCCCAACCGCGGCGATTTTGCCATCGAGGATACCGACATCCGCTCGAAACCAGGGCGCACCACTGCCGTTCATAATCCGTCCACCAGTTATGAGTACGTCAAACACATACCCCACCCTCTCGTAAAGGTTCAGTCTCCACCCAGCATAGAGCTTACGATTACCGCTCTGTCTAGTGGTCAATTCTGCTTCGAAGGACCGCATCCTGCATTGAGTTGACAGTCTAGAAGACAGGGCGTGGCGTCACCCGGAACCCCGGTAGTGACGCAGGTACTGTCGGTAAACATCACTGCGGGGAAGCTCATGACCGCGGGCAACGATCCGGGCGGCTTGCGCCAGACGGTATCCTGACCCAACCAGCAGGTTGACCTGCTCCAGGACGGCCTCGTCCTCAACACGGGTTTCTAGCTGCACCGTGTCGGGTTTTCCGTGCAGGTCAAATCCGGCGGGGGCAACCACCAAGGTAATCTCGCCCCGCACCGAAACTCCATTGTCTCTCAGATGCTGAAGTAGTGACTCAGGCGTACCGGTGAGGTGCTCTTCATGCACTTTGGTCATCTCACGAGAGAGACAGATGGTTCGTTCGCCCAGCACCTCAGCCAGCACGGAAAGCGTCCCGGAAATCCGTTCCGGAGACTCATAAATGATCAGAGTAGCATCCAACAGTCCGGCCTCGTGCAGCCTCTCGTGCATGGCCTGACCGCGGGGTAAAAAACCTAGATAGTAGAACCTGTCGCTCGGCAGACCGCTGGCACTCAAAGCCGCGACTGCTGCACAGGGGCCTGGTACTGCGATCACAGGAATATTCATCCGGTGAGCTTCTCTAACCATATAGAACCCGGGGTCAGAGATGCCTGGGGTGCCGGCCTCGGAAATAAGGGCAACGCTTTCACCTTCTTGCAGACGCCTCGTCAGATCTGGAGTCACCGACTCCTTGTTGTAGTCGTGATAGCTGCGAGTGGGAGTCTGAATCCCGTACTGCTCAAACAAAACCCGCGCGGTACGGGTGTCCTCTGCGGCCACTATATCAACGTGCCGCAGGGCAGAAACAGCACGCGCGCTTAAGTCATTGAGATTCCCTATGGGCGTGGCGACCACATATAGAGTACCGGGGTCCACTCAATCATCCTCGCATCTGGCGCCGGCTCGGCTCAATCTCTTCGGCGGAATATCTGTTGATCTTGCCGTCCCTGAGCTTCACGTGCACCCTACCCTCAAGGCAGTCACAGCGAACCACACGGCCAGCACCATCACAGGTCTCGACTTTATCGCCCTGATCGGGCAGATCCTCCTGTGCTTGCTCGTACACAGTATCTTCATACTGCAGGCAGCACATCAGTCGTCCACACAGCCCGGAGATTTTTGCAGGGTTGAGAGAAAGATTCTGTCGTTTTGCCATGCGTATGGTAATGGGCGTAAAATCGGACAGAAAGGTGGCACAACAACAAGCCCGCCCGCATGCACCAATCCCCCCGATAATCTTGGCCTCGTCGCGCACACCGATCTGCCGGAGTTCTATGCGGGTGTGAAATGTACCAGCAAGATCACGCACCAGCTGTCTGAAATCAACTCTTCCATCAGCCGTGAAGTAAAAGGTTATCTGACTGCCATCAAAGGCATACTCGGCATCGATAACCTGCATCTGCAGGTCGTGTCGCTCCGCCTTTCGCTGGCACAGACGCCGAGCATCCTCCTCGCGGGACTGATTCTCTCGAACCTGCACCCGGTCGGGGCTCGTTGCCCTCCGAACCACCCTGCGCAGGGGTCTGACCACCTCGTCCTCCTGCACAAAGTGATTGGCCAACGTCACCCACCCGTAGCCGCGCCCGCGCGCCGTTTCAACTATAACGTCGTCTCCTTCCTGCAGATCAAGGCCTGCAGGGTCAAAGTAGTATATTTTGCATGCTTCCTTGAAGCGAATGCCCACCACTTCCGGCATCGCATATTTCCCCCTCTTATTTGAGCTCGCACTCAATTATAGTCAGAGTCCAGAATACGCCGCAACTTGACAAACATCACTTCCAGTGCCAGGCGGGCATTGGCATTGGTAGCGATTGCTTCGTCCATGCGGGATATTACATCGACACAGTCGGCGAACCTGAATTGTCCTTCGCGCGCGGAACGAAGAAGGCGGCCCCGCATTGCCACAGTCAACAGCGCCAGGTAATCCCGGGCTGCATCCCGGTCCGGAGCCAACCGCTCCGCCCATTCAGTTATCTCGACCGGTGATGGAAAGGTCCCTTCCACCAGTTCCTCCGCCAGCTGCTCTATGGTTTTCCAGCGCTGCGACTCCTCTTCTGAGTGCACAATGGCTTCGCTCAGCTCTACGTTTCCGGCTGTCGCCAGGTACAGCTGCCGGCAGTCGCTTTCGCTCAGCTGGCGATCGCGCTGTAACCGCACGCGGAATGTTGAGTAATTGAGGTCGTGAAAGGGAATACGCACACAGCGAGACCGTACGGTAGGCAGGAGGGGACGGAGAGATGGTGAAACCAGCACCACAACCGTACTGCCGGCCGGTTCTTCCAATGACTTGAGCATCGCGTTCTGCGCCTCCGGGGTGAGACGGTGCGCCTCAGGTACCAGGATTATCTTGTGCCCGCCTTCGTAGGCCCGGCGCCTTAACACCGGACGAACTTCATTTCTGATCTGATCAATACTCACAGTGGATCGGTCATCATGTCTATCGAGCACGTGGACGTCAGGATGGTTCTGCTCAGCACACTTGCGACAGGACGAGCAGTCACCGCAGGGGCGCGACACTGGGTCCTGGCACCCACACTGCAGGGCAGCAACAAACCAGCGAGCCAGTGTGTCCTTACCGAGCCCGTCGCCACCATAAAACAGGTAGGCAGAACTCACATCATCGCGACGTACGATTGTGCGCATGATGCGTTCAGCCACAGGTTGCTCCTGCATGATGAATCCGGGATTGACGGCCCCCTCATTCACTCAACCTGCCCCCTCACACGTGGAAAAACTGCTCGACATCCAGCACGAAGACCGTAGCACCGCCCACCGTAACTTCCACGGAATAGGGGATGAATGAGTCTCCGGTGCTGCCGCGCACCGGTGTGATCGGAGTAACGACCTGGTCGCGGGTTCGGCATACGCTCTCTATGACACCAAACACTTCCTCGATATCCTCATCATCACAACCTATGAGGAGTGTCGTGTTTCCCTCGCGCAGGAATCCTCCGGTGCTGGACAGCTTGGTTGCTCGATAACCCGCCTCCATCAACTCCTCCAGGAGGTCAATAGAATCCCGGTCTTGAATGACGGCCACGACTAGCTTCACCTCTGCATTCACCTCGCTTCCGAGAAAGATGAATTCTGGCCTTACGACCTGACGAGTTCATCATTGAGTCGCTCACCGACAATGCCCCGGATGTACTGAGCCGTCCTGCGCACTCCACCTCTGGTGTCGACAAGTACAATACGGTCTGAAAACCGCTGGGCCAGGGAATGATATCCCCGTCGAACGCGGCTATGAAACTCCTTACTGCGAGCCTCAATGCGATCATCGGCAGGCTTTTCATCGGCGGAAAACAGTTTCGATCCACGACCCAGAACGAAGGTAAGATCGGGCATCAAGTTTCCAGTGGCAAAGAGATTGATGTCCCATATATCCGCCAGAGGAATGCCCAGTCCGAATCCCTGGTAGGCGAGACTCGAATCGATATAGCGGTCACATACGACCACGGTGCCAGACTGCAGGGCCGGTCGAATGACATTGTGCACCAGCTGGGCTCGTGACGCGGCAAAAAGAAGTGTCTCGGCCTGCGGGGTAATGTTTTCATCTGAATCCTGGTCTACCCTGAGCAGGAGCGAACGTATCAACTCAGATACAGAGCTCCCACCCGGCTCCCTGGTCTGCAGTACATCATACCCCCGGGTCTTCAACCACGATACCAGAAGATCCGCCTGAGTTGTCTTGCCAGACGTCTCCACACCTTCGAGCGATATGAACAGGCCACCATGGCCTTCTGAATTCCCGGCTTCGAAGTGAATATCTGCTCCTTTGTTATTCATGGATAGTAGATTCCTTCGGCACCCATCTTTCGTGACAGATGTGCGGATTCCTGGAGATACCCTGATCAAGGAAACACAGCAACGAGGGCACCCGTGCATCCGCAGTTGCGAGTCAGACAATACATCTTACACTCTTGTTCTTATTCTATCGCACCCCCCGTTTTTCCTCCAGATTGAGATAAATGCCTGCCAGAGATGGATCACCATGATGCTGCTGAAGGTCCTCGTCACTGAGTCGTAAACTGAACTGACCTGGAAGGATTTACCGCCATGAAAGATGCAGAATCCACGGACGATGTGAAACTGCAGCCACGCGAAACCAGCTATTGCATGGACCTCGTGTTTGCTCTATATTCCGGTTCTTCTCCGTTTGGGTTGGCGCAAAACCGCGGATTCAGCTCGCATCAGCGTGCTCCATTGGTGATTGAGTCTTCTTATGGTTGCCTGGCAACGCTTCCTTCACACAGAGGATAAAGTAGCCCTGGTCATGATGTGACCCGCTCACCACCCACAGCGCAGATATCCAGATCCTGAACCCTGATCCTGCCGCACTGAGGACAACTCATCTTGCGATACTCAACCGTCCACTAGCACCAGACGAAAACATCCAATGGATATATCGCGTACTTCCCTGCTCTCGCGCTGCCAGAGCCGGCTAGCCCTTGAGTGACAGCTACTACACCTGGCCACGTACCTCTGATTGGGCCGCACCGTTACCTGAAGTCGATCTTTACCCGCCACCCTGGCTGCCTCAACAACTTCTCGACGAAAGGGAAACAAACTTGCTATACTTAGCTGGGACATGTGATTTCCTCCTCGGGAATCTTTTTCCAACAAAGAACTATCCGCCGAGGGGATCGCATGTCCCTCTATGTGCCCTCATCACTGCACAGGCCACATTCTTGCCAACCCAAACGGAGAAGAACCTATACTCCAAAGGAGAAGAATGGTCTGCTCAGAAACATCCGGGAAGGGAGAGATGCAGGTGACGCACACCTTACACAGGCTGAAATCTGACCTCAAACACGCCCGGGAATCGTTGTGGGGCCAGACTGAGACACCACCGGCCGACTACATAATAATGACGATGGCCTGTCAGGGCTTCAATGAGCAGGATTCGGCCCGCAGATTGAAGAAATCACTTGCCCTTCTGGCCGAGCATACCCCTGTGAACATATCCAACGGCGAGGAAAGCATCCACACGAAAGCGACGCGGAAAGAACTGGAAGACAACATAGGCGACACCTCTTATGTAGCCGCCGTATTTGACGATCCCGGCCTGCTAATTGCGGCATTGAAGAGTCTCGCAGAGGCTGATCTGGGAATGTCAGTGGTGGTAACCGGGAATCCTGATCAGACCTGGCCGCTTATAGAAAGAGCGGGACTCGGGGCGCACACCATCAACCTCTCACTCGGCGTCTTCGGTAACACTGATTCTCTGCCTTCATCTGAAGTTCAGGCTCTGATCATGATGTGCGGCCACGGACTGATAACACCACAGCTTGCAGAGCGCATAATTGAGCATGTTGCCGCCGGCGATATGAATCCGGAAGAGGGGGCCAGAGAGATGGCCAGCTTTTGCACCTGCGGGATTTTCAATACGTCTGTCGCCGCAGCAATACTGCGGCATGGACTGGGAGGTGTCAGCAGGTGATCATCCAGGATGACCTTTGTGTTGGGTGCGGTGAATGCGTCGATATCTGCCCGGGAGGTGCTATACATCTGCAAGAGGATTCTGGGGCGGCCCAGATAAGCCAGCAGCTGTGTTTAGAATGCAGGGTATGCATCCGCTGGGATGGTTGTCCAACGAATGCATTTCAGGAGGAAAACTCGCTCCCATGGCCCCGGTCTGTCCGTCGGGTGTTCAGCGACCCCGTAACTACCTTCGAGGAAACCACCGTGTCGGGACGTGGTACTGAGGAAATGAAAACCAATGACGTGACGCACCGGTTTCCACCGGGCAGTTACGGGTTGTCGATCGATGTCGGTCGCCCCAACGTGGGGGCCTATCTCAGAGATGTGGACAAGATCACCCGGGTGCTGGCAGAGGCCGGGGCAGACTTCTCACGGAATAATCCGATATTTACCCTGATGACCGATCCGGAGAAAGGATGCCTCTCCTCTGAAGTGCTGAACGAACGAGTCCTCTCCGCTGTCGTAGAGTGCACCGTAACCCCAGATCAACTGCCGGACGCCATCCGCTGCCTGCAGGATATAAGCCGGGAAATTGACACGGTATTCTCCCTCGGCTTCATCGCCAACGTGACCGAGCTGCGTGACAGAGAAGCACTCCATGATTTGCTGAGAGAGTGTGGTATCGGTGCCGAAAACAGCGCGAAGATCAATGTGGGACTGGGAAGGAAAGAGCCCTGATCTCGCTTTCCACATCGAAGCAAGACGAAAATAGGGCGGACAACGGGCGGAAGCAACCGGGTCTCCTCCCTGCGCTGCTGTACCGCGGAGTGCCGAGCGATGGCAGCGCAGGTACCGCCCACATTACTGCAGGTCAACTTCAATGAAGCTGTGGTACTCATCACCCCTGATTTGTCCCAGCGAAACATTGAGGGGTCGATCAAATACCGGACCATCGACCACCAGAGTATGCAGCTCGCCCCTTTCGCCGCACGGGTCGACATGCCGAGCCTGGATTCGCTGTATCAGCTGTCTGTCGAGCGTCCGCCCCAGGTAGTTCTGGCTCAAGTACTCATTACTGACGCAAACGACGATGGCCTCGAATCCCAAATCAATAAACTCCTCCACCACGGAAATCCTCCCCCGCTGCCACAAGGGATGGTGGGCCTTCAGCCCGGCCGCATCACACACTTTCACACACCAGTCCCGGTGCTCTTGCAGGTCTATGTCGCCGAACACACCGGCACTGATTCCCATACCGTGGAACCGGCGCAGTTTTTGCACAAACACATCCTCGTACTCATCCCAGGAAGCAGAAGCAATTGTGCTGGGAACACCCAGCGAATCCGCTTGCGCCCGAACTAGGCGGGCCCGGGTCCCGTGAGAACGTGAACGATCACCGTCCTTATTGAACATGGTCAGGAGCTGTTTGGGACGTCCTCCTTCCTCCATGGCATAAAACAGGGCAAGGCAGGAGTCCTTTCCTCCACTCCACGAACAAAAGAAATCATCTGTGTTCAATTCGCGCGCCTCCATTCCGGCAGTTCAGTTATCAATTGTACCAGACTGTACCAGACCGGCGGTCGCTCCCGGCGAATGATGGGGGTGTCTCAAAGGAATCCGACACCACATATTCACCGCAATCCGCGTCACCGTCAGCATGGGGTCAGCACCACGCCATGTTGCTTGAAGTGCTCCACCAGTCGCTCGTACGTCCGGTGAGCGCTGATAGTAGAGCTGTCGCCAATCACGATAAGCTTGCGCCTGGCGCGCGTCAGTGAAACATTCAACCTGCGCACGTCGGTGAGAAAGCCTAGACTGGCCCGGGGATTGCTGCGCACGAACGACAGGATGACAACTTCCTTTTCCCTCCCCTGAAATCCGTCCACAGTATTGACTTCGAGGTCTTCATCCCGGAACTGCTTTGCGATCAGATCCACCTGATCATCGTAGGGGCTTATCACCGCAATATCGCGACCCGCAATTCCCAGGTCCATAAGCTGCCGGCACAGAGAAACCGCCAGATCCCCCTCCCGGGGATTCTCCCTGGAAGTGGAACCGCTCCTGGTTCTCTCCGGGGCGTCCGCAACAGCGGTATCAATGTAAACTACCGGATCGAGTGGACAACAGGCCACGCCAGGAAGGTCTTCTTTTTTGATCTGGCCATCGTCTATCAAATCGGCGAGGGTATGTCGGGCCACGGAATCATCTGCACTGAGTCTCCCCTCATAGAACTCGCGATTGGGAAAACGCATTATCGTCTCGTGCATTCTGTACTGAACATCCAGCATGGTACGGAGTTGATCGCCGTGTTGCTGCAGGAGAGACTCGTAGAGAGTCTCACTCAACCCGTTTGCCTCCCGCGACAGAATTGTCGGGGGCAGCTGCTTGTGATCACCGGCCATGATCGTACGGTCAGCGAGAGCAATGGGAATCCAACAGCTGGGCTCAGTGGATTGAGTTGCCTCATCGATGATCGCCAGATCGAAGCTACGCGTCTTTAGTAGCTCGGACCCACACCCGGAATTCGTCGCACAGACCGCGTCGGACCACTCAATGATTTCTTCAACTGCTGCCTCCTCCAGCCGATCGATCTCGGAGAACAGACCGTCGATATCCTCCTGCAGCTGAAGCCACTCGGCCATGCTTCTGATCTTCCCGGGAGGCACCCCGCGCGAACTGCCTCCCCGTCTGGCCAGAGACTTGATCTTCGCATTGCTCATGCCCCTGCGCCACCGCCCACCCGGATGGGTGACGCGTTCCTGACTTTCCCGCAAATCCATGACCTTATCCCGCAGCCGCTGCGCTTCGCTGTAATTCTCATTCTGCTGCACGAGATGGTCCAACGTGTGTTCTCTCAAAAGAGGTGTGACGCGGGCGGGATGTCCCACCCGAACGACTTTCTCTCCCGCCTCGGCGAGCCACTGCACGAGATTGTCGACCGCAGTATTTGAGTCCGCTGCGCAGAGGACATGTGCGCCCCGCTCCACGGCCTGCCTGGCTATCTCCACGCATGTCACCGTCTTTCCGGTCCCTGGTGGTCCGTGGATCAAAAAGAAATCCTGCGCGCGCTCCGCCCGCTTCACTGCTTCCCTCTGCGAGGAGTTGAGGTCGGCATTGAAGAATGGCCCCGACCGATCCTCCGTGACAAAGCCAGGACTCTTCAGGCCCAGGGAAGTATCAACCAGGTCTGAAAGACGGGTTCCCGCGGCGCCGAGAGCCTGCATCAGAGCGGTGAGCTGCCTGCGATAGGTAGTATCATTTACGTGAAGATCGCATCTGAGGCCCCTTGCGTACACCACATCTGCGGGCTTTCTATCAAACGCGACTGTCAGCGAGTAGTTGGTCTTGTGCGCCACCGTACCGGTGGGATTGTCATCCCGCAGCGGATCCTTCCTGCAGATGACGACGAGATCACCGATGCCAATCTCGCATTCAGGGAGGGATTCTCCGGGTCTTTGTCTGCTGAACTTTACCATGTACTTGCCCCCGAGGGCAGTTCCCTCTTCGCTTGCCTTCAGGTGCAGGATGGCGCGCCCGGCCGCTTCGCGCTCCCGGCCAGACATCGTCTTAATTTCGTGCTCATGTCGCTTCATCTCTTCCCGTCTCTCCATCTCGACGAGGAAAGTCATCCGCATGAAGTGAAAGCGAGGATCGTCCTCACCTGTGACTTGAACTTCATTGTTGGCTACCTGATGCACATTGTCGAGGATGGGCTGTGCAGCCTCCTCGGGTGCGTACACTGCGGCCAAAGATCCCCTGATCTGTATATCTCCGATGTGCTCGGCATTTACGCCTCCCTGGTTGGCGATGGCACCGAGCAAGTCTCCCGGTCGGCAGTTTTCTGGTAATCCTCCGAAATAGAACTTCTGCATCATGACCCTCCGGTGGTATCGTCTGTCTCCGACATCTTTCCCTTGACCATTGCACCAAAGCACGGGAGCAACTTGCAACCGTGGGACCAAAGACCGGATGAATGCTCGGCCACCCCTCAATCTTCTCATCGGTTACAATGCGGCAGACAGCAAAACGTCGCACCGCAGCGTCTGAATTACCTGTTTTTATCCCACGATGAGATCAGCCTCGGCCAGCCAGCAATAGCGTTTCAATCACCTTATATGGCCGCTTGGTAAAGTGTGTCATGATCCCAGATTCGGCGGTTTGCTGGCATTTATGTAATATAAAGAGCCCCCGCCGTTTTCGGCGGGGTCTTTCAGTTAATCTGGCGG
>Ga0207421_10001868_pt1 | contig 26774 bp, 37 predicted proteins | sample SodLakKL_010_SED_4_FD_187542 | JGI IMG/M metagenome (GOLD analysis project Ga0207421, IMG submission 187542) | Alkaline sediment microbial communities from Lake Tanatar, Kulunda Steppe, Russia - 8KL_010_SED (SPAdes) (version 2) | ecosystem: Environmental > Aquatic > Non-marine Saline and... | reverse complement strand
GGAGGAGAAATTTTGAAAGGTAACTATTTTGGACTAGTGGTTATAGATGAGGCAACCCAAGCCACAGAACCTTCTTGCTTAATACCCTTACAATATGCAAATAAAATAGTAATGGCTGGAGATCACAAACAATTACCCCCTACAATCTTGAATAAAGAGGCACAGAAAGGGTTAAGTCAAACATTATTTGAAAGATTATTAAAAATATATAGGGAAGAAGGGAACAATATAAAATATATGTTAAAAACACAATATAGGATGAATAAAGATATTATGCAATTTTCTAGCGAAAATTTTTATAATTCTGAGTTAAAGGCGGATAAATCAGTTGTTAATCATAAATTAGATACCAGAATAAATAGTGGTGAAGAAATTCTTAATCCAGATAATGTAATAGTTTTTGTTGACATTAAAAGTAATGAAACTACAAGAAACGGCTCAACTTCAAAAGAAAACAATAAAGAGGTTAAAAAAGTAAAAAAGATAATAGATATTTTGTTAGATAAAGGTATTACCCCCTGTAAGATAGGTATAATTTCACCTTATGATGACCAAATAGATTTATTGAAAAAGAATATACCAGAAGAGAATATAGAAATAAAAACAGTGGATGGTTTTCAAGGAAGAGAAAAAGATATCATAACCCTTTCTTTTGTTAGGGCAAATAGTAGGGGGGAGATGGGGTTTTTAACTAATTTGAGAAGACTAAATGTCTCAATAACAAGAGCTAGGAAGAAGTTTATAATGGTGGGAAATAAAAAAACATTGGAAAACAATGAAACATATAGGGATTTAATTGAATATACTAAAAATAAGGGGATAATAGTTGAAGATTAAGCTAATAAGGGTGGTAAAACAAATATCTAAACTATAAATAAGAAAAATAAAAATTAAGTCAAAATTATTCTATATTTGCAATCTTTATTTTGAAGTCAAGATCTTTTCCAGCTAATGGGTGGTTCAAATCAATAACTACTTTTTCGTCATCAATTTCCACAACTTTTCCCGGGACTTGTCTTCCATCAGGTGTTCCTAAGGCCAACATCATTCCTTCTTTTGGCTCTTGTCCCTCAGGCATTTTGTCTCTAGGTATTTCTTTTCTCATACCTTCTTTTCTTTCCCCAAACCCTTTATCTGGGCCTACTGAAAATTCTTTCTCTTCGTCTACTTGCATCCCTCTTACTGCTTCGTCCATTCCGGGAATAACTTTCTTTTCTCCAACAGTAAATTCTATAGGTTTTCCTTGACCCTTATCTGAAGAGTCAAATACTTCTCCGTCTTTAAATTTACCTTCGTACTCTACTTTAATTTTGTCTCCTTCCTGGACTTTTCTGTCTTTTCCTTTTTCGGTATTTTTTTCTTCTGTCATTTTATTATTTAAACCGATAAATTGGCTTATTTAAGTCTTTTGGTCAATATTTCCCATATTTTCATCTAATGCCACATTAACCAACCTATCTGCCTCTTGCATACATTCATCCTCTCTTCTAACGTGCCTATATTTCACCCCGTCCAAGTCTTTTTCTATCTTTTTCAATTCGTTATGAAATTCTAAGAGGTGCTTATCTCTAATTTTATATTCACCATCCAGTTGTTTTACTACCAATTCGCTATCTAAATAACATATAATCTCCTTTCCAAATCTCTTCGCTATTTTTAAGGCATTAATTACTCCCTTATACTCTGCCCTATTGTTTGTTGAATGACCTAAAAATTCTTTATATTTTTTAACAATTTTTTCACCATCATATACTACAACTCCTATTGCGGCAGGACCCGGATTGCCTCTTGCTCCTCCATCACTATATGTTTTTATCATTTTATTATCTCCAGTTTATATTAATCTGAGAATATAAGTAGTTAAAAACTTACCCCTAAACTCTTTCATTTTTAATCAAGAATACAAATTCTTTTAAATGAATACTTTTTTAATTCTTTATGACTAATAAAAATTCTAATTTTTTGGATATTTATAAGGATCCAGGAAATAAGACCGAGAAAAAAAATCAGGAATGGAGTTTAGAAGAAGAAGGGGAAAAATTGGAACCTTTAAGATTTTCAAACAATAAGACACAGCAAGATATTGTCAAAGAAATTTTAGATACAATAAAAGAAGGCTACAAAATCATATTTGTTAAGGGTGTCTGCGGTTCAGGAAAGAGCGCAATGGCCCTAAATTTAGCTAAAGAATTTGACAAGGCCTCTGTAGTGGTCCCAATAAAAACATTACAGAAACAATATGAATATGACTATTCTGAGAAAAAAAGAGTTATGAAAAATGGTAGGAAATTAAAAATAGATATGATAAAAGGAAGGTCAAATTTTGAGTGTCCATTCTTAAAAAGTGAAGACTATGAATCTGAAGATTTAGGGATATTTGAAGATAATTTATTAGAAGGTAAGACATGTAACAACAATAAGATACCTTGCAAAATAGAAATTAAGAAAGAGAACGAGAAAAGAATAAGAGAATATATCAGAAAAAATCCAAAAACAGACAACGACATGGACATAAATGATATAAGAAGACTTTCTATAGCTCCTGTATGTCCTTACTGGTCTCCTGTAGTACCTTCTGAAGTAGATTTATCTATGCTGGATTCTAAATGTAAAAAATATCATGGTTTAGAGGGAAAAGATTACAATATTCACCAGAGAAAAAAAGGGTGCGGATATTATGACCAGTATCGGGACTTCTTGAATTCAGATGTGTTAATATTCAATAGTCATAAATATTTATTAGAGACAACAATGGATAGAAAACCCGCCACAGATATAGAAATAATAGACGAATGTGATGAATTTTTAGACAGTCTTTCAAATCAAAAAAATATTAACTTAAACAGGTTAGCTATGGCACTATCTACATTATTTTCAGAAGAAGAGGAGGGAAGAGAGGCAATAAAAAAGGTTACAGACTTGACAAATAAAATTTTAAAAAAGAATCATAATCCGGAAATAAAAAATATAGGTAACACAGATATTAAAGAACTACTAAGGATATTTTTAGACACTAATCTTATGGAACTTGCAGAGTGTGATGAGGAAAATTATTGTTATACGGTTGAGGAGGCAGCAAAAACTTTTGAAGATTTCCTATCTGAAACATATGTTTCTTTTGAAAATAATAAATATAAGGGATACAAAACTGGTAAGGGTGACTTAATAGTAAAAATAGTGACAACTAATATAGATAAGAGATTTAAAGAATTACTTGATAAAAATAATGTTTTTGTAATGATGTCGGGAACCATACATTCAGAAGAAGTTTTGGAAGAAATCTTCGGGTTATCAAATTATAAAATAATTGAGGCAGAAACAAAAGAACCAGGAGAGGTAGGTTTAAGAAAGACAGGATTCGAGATAGATTGCAAATATAGAAATTTTAAAGAAGGGATACATAACAGGGAGCAATATCTATATTCTTTAAACAGGGCAGTAAAGAAAGCTGAAAAACCAGCACTAGTTAATTTGATTTCTTTTTATGATTTACCTTCTGAAGAAGAAAAAAGTAAGTTAGGTCTAGATTTAATGAGTAGGGAAAAATTAAAGAATTTACAAATGAATGATAAAGGGGGAGAAATAATTAATAAATTCAAGAGAAAAGAAATGCCTATTCTTTATACAACAAAATGTAATAGGGGGGTAGATTTTCCTGGAGAGATTTGTAATAGTATTATATTAACTAAGTTTCCGTACCCAAATATTGGCTCTTTATTCTGGAAAATTTTAAGAAAAAACAAGCCAAACTATTTTAACGACTTTTATATGGATAAGGCAAGAAGAAGCTTTTTACAAAGAGTTTACAGGGGTTTAAGATCTAATAAGGATCATCTTTATTTACTGTCTCCCGACTCAAGGGTTTTCGATAGGCTACCTAAAGAGCTTCAGAATAATTTTAAGTAATTTTTATCAATCTCTAAGAAAAGGTATTGCTAGAGGGTAAGACCATATTTCCTCATCTCCTGCCTTTACTGCGCCAATTATACAAAATACAAAATCTAAAATTCCTAGGGCGAATACTATAAGGAAAAAAATACCTAGGAAAATAAGAAAATACATTGATACGGCCGACAAGAAAAATAATGCAACAATGGCTATAAAACAAAAAATAAAATAAATCAAAAGACTTATCTGCCAGTTTAAGGCCCTACGTGCATGTTTCTTTACATACTCACTTTTAGTAACTATAAGTATTATTAAAGGGGCAAAAAGGTTTACAAATAAACTTATTATGTGGGTTACGATTGCTAATGTTTTGTCATCTGAATTTATTTTTCTTTTCTGACTTTTCTGCTTTTTTACCATCTTTATATAAGTTAACAGTACCTTAAAAACCTTTTCTTAATTCAGAATATCAAAATCGGATTAGATTTATAAAGTTCGTATAATTATATTATTATGAAGTAAGAGGGGTTCGAATGAAAAGAAATATGTTATGTGTGGGTGTAGATGACACAAATCATGCTAATAATAACCAAAGAGGCGATTTATTTAGTGCCACCTTTTCTCTTGAACAAAAAGACATTATTCCTGAAGAGCGAAAGAACAGAAGATATTCTTGCGAAGTAATAAATTGGGTAGATAGAAATGATTATAGGTTCACTCAACTTATAGATGATAGGCTAAGGCGCTTCAAACCATTAACACCTTTCTTTTCTTGTTTTTTGATAAGTAGTTACTTAAAAGATTTAAAAATTTCTCCCGAGAATATAGAAATAAGGATAGATGGGGAAATTGAAAGATACCAGGAAGCCTGGATTAAAGATTATTTTAGAACCTTTGATTGTAATGTGAATGTAAAAAATTTAGTTAAACCAAATAAAGGTAGGATGTCTTGCTCAACTGTTTTGTATGCCGCAGATATTCTTTCCAGATACATAAATAGGAAATTGGAGAGAGTTAATTTTCAGGGGGAATTAGGGAGAGAGAAAATAAATGAACTGGGAGACTGGTTCATTAATAGAGGCTTAGCAGATAAATTTGTACCCCTAACAGATGAATTTAAATCTAAATTGGCTGAAAAAATATATAGTTAAGATAAATAAAAATGGATAAAGAAAAATTTTTGAAAAAGATTAAGACTGAATTGAAAATAAGCAAGAATTCAGAAAATACTATAAAGAGTTATATGGTAAGCAATAGGAATTTTTTAGACTTTATAAATAAAAATCCCGATAAGGTTGAAGAGGAAGATGTAAAAGAGTATCTTGCAGAAAATTTATCTGATAAGTCGGTATCAACCACAATATTATTTTTATCTGCCATAAGATATGCTTATTCTAACATATTAGACAATGACATAACAAAAAGAATTAAGAGGCCAAAAAAAAGCAAGAAAATCCCCACAGTTTTAACTAAAAAAGAAAGTAAGGAGTTAATAAGTTCTTGCAAGAGAGAAAAAAGCAGATTAATAGTAGGGCTATTATATGCAGCAGGATTGAGAGTTTCAGAATTAACCAATCTAAAAATAAATCATCTAAACTTTAATGAAAAAATAGGTTATGTTAAACAGGGAAAAGGTAGGAAAGACAGAATTTTTAATATACCTAATTTTTTATATGAAGATTTGAAAAAAATAGCAGAAAAAAATGAGGATGAAAGAAATGAATATTTGTTTTCAGGACCTAACGGAAAATTAAGTAGTAGAAATATACAGAAAATTGTATCTAATGTTGCTAAAAAATCAAATATTGATAAAAATATTCACCCCCACACATTAAGGCATTCCTTTGCAACCCACTTATTAGAAAACGGGGTAGATCTTAGAAAAATTCAAGAACTATTAGGTCATGCGGATTTGTCTACAACCCAACTATATGCTCATGTCTCAACAGAAGAGTTAAAAAAGATTAAATCTCCCTTAGATTTAGAAGATGAGTGATAAATGTCAGAAATGTGGTTATGAAGGAAAAGATATAGATATGGTTAGAGAGAATTTCAAAGATAAGAATTATGAATTTAAATTATGTTCAATATGCAGAAAGTTTTTACCTTCTGAAAAATTAGAAGAATATATGGGGGAGAAAGTTGATTGGAGACAACTAGAAAGCTTTAGAAAATATGGTGAGAATAAAAATATAGTTGAGATGGGAAAAAAGGCTAAAGAAGGGAATATAGTAAATAGGGCACCTTATGGTTTCAGGATTAAAGAAAAAGAATTAAAATTTCATCCCGAGGAAAAATTAAAAGTTGAGAAAATATTTAGGGATTTTTTGAATGATGAATCAAACCTAAGTAGTCTGGCAAAAAAATATGGTTTTTCGGTGAACGGAATAAAAAAAATATTGAGAAATTTCACCTATATAGGCAAGGTTAGGTTTAACGGCCAAATATATCATGGGAACCACGAACCAATAATTTCTACAGAACTTTTCAATAAGACACAGTCAAAACTGGAAAAATTAAGTATTAAATAAAAAATTATCGATAGCTTGACTGTCTCTTACTTCTAGCCTTTGATATTCCTGGCTTGCAAGGCTCTTTTCTTCTTGTATCTGCAATTAATAAATTTCTATCATAATTTGTAAACGCTTCTTCCAACTTCTTACTTTTACTTGCCTCCACTAATGCCCTGGCAATTGCCAACCTAGATGCCTCAATCCTACTTTCCTGACCACCACCTCTCACATTCACTTTTATGTCAAACTTCAATTCACCTAAGGTCTCTTTTGCTATTTTTAATGGTTCCTCAATTAATAACTTCCTTATTTCTGAAAGTAATGTATGGGGTCTTTTATTTATTGTAACTTTTCCAGTACCCTTAATTATTGTAGCACTTGCAACACTTGATTTTCTCTTTCCAGAGACCACTATATTTTCATTATTCTTATTTACCATTCTATCTTATTCCTTTTGATATTGTTTCTAATTTAATTCCCACCTTGCCTTTCCCACCTTTTATAGTTTTCTTTCCCTCTAAATCTTTTGGAATTCCGTCATAACATTTAACCCTTCCTAAAGCTTCTTTCCCTCTCTCTTTAGTGTGAGGCAACATACCTCTTATAGATCTTTTCAATATGTTTTTTGGCAGTGTAGGGTATGAAGGTCCTTTTTGACTACTTCCATGTTTACTTCTATTTTCTTTAAATTTTTGCTTCAAAATCTTTTTCTTTCCAACAATTATTGCCTTTTCAGAATTGACTATAGCAATTTCTTCACCCTTAAGGACTTCTTTAGCAACATAACTTGCGAGTCTTCCTACTACTGCATTTGTGGCATCTATAATTTTCATTTTAGTATTCTTACCCCTTTAGCTTCAGGATTATTTTTAATTTCTTCTTTGATTGTTTTCATAACACAACCTTTTTCATCCAACTTAATTTTCGCCTGGCCCGAAAAACCAAAAGCAATTATTTCTACTTTTTTAGTTATATTTCCTTCCCCCAAAATTTTTCCAGGAACAACAACTTTCTCCCCACTTTTTACCATTTCATCTACTTGCCCTAAATTAATTCTCCCGCTAATTCTTTTAGGTCTTGATAACAAAGAGGCAACTTCTAGCCAGCCATCATTTTTCTTTGCCATTTTTATAGTTTGAGCTAATATAGGATTATTCTTTCTATCTGCCTGTTCCTCGATTTTTGTTTTTGACTTCATTCTTCAAATAATTTTTTCTATTTTTTATATTGTGAAACCTACAAGACAAAAGGGGAATAGAAGCCATGAATATAATGACTCCTGCTCTCGCCTGATGACTTGCAGGGTTCATACCTACTAAGGTATGATAAACTGTATATTGATTTATGTAAAAAAGGGTTTATAAAGTTTAGTGTGAGATAAAATAAGTATTTTTAAGCTATATAAAAGCGAGATAAAATTATAAATAATTTTTACTAACTATTTTTCCCACTTTTTTGATAAATGTTTGATTTTTGGAACAATATCTTCTATATTTTTATATTCTATTACAAAATCAGATATCCCTTTAGCCGTGTCTTTTAATTTTGTCCCTTTTTTAGCTATAGAGATTATCTTCTTATTTTGATCAAAAGCTATGCCTGCCTCTATTGCACGACCCGTTGGCTTATTTGTGAAGTCTATAATCAAAACATCGCATTTACTGATTTCTTCTTTTGCCCTATTCATTAACTCTTTAGGATCTTCAAATTTTTTCTGATAATTTTCAATATCTCTTATAAAGCAAAAATCCTTGAAACCACTTTTTCTTATTAGACCACAAAATTTCTCAATTTCTTCTTTATTTCTCCCTTCCCTAAATGAAGCAGTAATAAAAACTTTCATTGGCAAGCTAGCAGTTAGATTATTATAAATCTTTCTAAGTTATATTTTTTATGCGGGAAAGAGGATTTGAACCTCTGAAGGCACTAAGCCACTGCGACCTCATCGCAGCCCATTTGGCCGCTCTGGCACTCCCGCAATATCAACAATACAAAGCAAGAGCTATTTTAAATTCTTCCATTTTAAAAATATTAGAAATAACGAGTTAAAAAATTATTTTGCTTTTTTAACTTCTTCAAGGTTATTTTTCAATTCATCAACAGCTTTTTCAACCATTTTTTCGGGAGAAATTTGTCCCCAAGATTCTACAGTAAATATTATTTCATTCCCCGCTTCCACATATAAGTAACTGTCTCCATTTTTGACAATCTCTCCTAAATAGTCATAAACTATCTTTCCCTTCTCTTCCTTTATATCCTCAAATTCTTTTTTATCTACTTCCTTAACTTCAGCATCTGATTTTTCCACATATCCTTTATTAATCTCTTTAACCTCGGGAGTTTCAGTATAATATAGCATTCCTGGAGAGTGTTTAGTATGGTCTACACCTTTTCCCAATCTTGCGTTTGCTGTCAATTCTATCTCCTGACCCTCAACCAATTTAACTATTGGCATCTCAGGATAAACGATATCTGTTCTACTTTCTATATCTTTGGCATAAATAGTGCCTGGCCCTTTTCCTTTCAATTTTAACTTATATCCACTATCTTCTTTAAGACTGTCTGTGGTTTTTAGAGGGAGTAGACCAAGTCTTAAACCAAGAAATTTATCATATAGTACTGAACCATTCTTATGAAATTCCACATCATCTATAGCTAAAATTGGTATTTCTAATACAGATCTTCTAATAGCATTAGCAAGGCCATGATTAATATCTGCCTTAAATTCAACCTTATCTTTATTTTTTTGTATAATTTCCATTTTATATATTATATTATTTATTTTGAGTCTTTTTTAAACCCTTCTACCTCCCGGTTTAGTTGGGCCACCTCTTGGCACCTTAGTTATATCTATTATAGATCTTATATTGAAACCTGCCTTGGTTAAAGCTTTAATAGCTGCATGAGCTCCAGGACCTGCAGTAGGGTTACCTGTTTTTGCTTTTATCTTAACATATAAGTTGTCTATCCCCCAATCTTTTGCTTTTTCGCCAATTTGCTTGGCCGCAAACATGGAAACGGTAGGATTAGCCTTTAACCTATTATGTTTAGTGACCATCCCTCCAGATACTCTAGATATTGTCTCTCCGGAAAGGTCTGTTAAATGCAATATAGTATTATTATAACTGGTTAAAATGTGCAAAATACCTTCTTTATTCTTCCTTGCCATCTTCTTTACCCTCACTTTCTTCATTTACTTCTTTCTCTACCTGATCACTTGAATTTTCTCCATCACTTTTATCTCCCTCTTCTTCTTCACCCTCTCCGCCCTGAGCATCATTTTCTTTTTTCACATCTTCTTCATCCTGAGAATCTTCTTCCTCTCCCTTGTTTTCTCCATCTTCTTTACCCTCACTTTCCTCACTAACTTTTTTCTTCTCTTCAACTTTTTTCTTCTCTAATGTTCTCTTAATTTTATCTTCTTCGTCAACATTAACCATATATGATGGAGAATTTACAGTATTCCCTCTAATAGTAATATGTCCATGAACAATTAATTGTCTTGCCTCATTTATAGTTGAAGCTAGCTCTTTCTTAAATACAATTGTCTGCAACCTTCTGTTTAGCCAATCTTCTTTATTAAGTGCTAAAACATCTGCAATTTTCTCAACCTTAAAACCAATTTTGTTTAATTTTTCAAATAATTTTTTCTGGCCACCCTCTCCCTCAGTAATTAATTTTTTAGCCTGCTCTCTTATTTTATCAACCGCTGCCTGGGCCTTCCATATTTCCCTCATATTTTTTAACCCATATTTCCTTGCTAAATTTCCTTCTTCCTCAATTCTAACACTGTCATACATTCTTCTCGGTTTAGAATATTTCTTCTTTAAATTTCCCATATAATTATTCTCCTGATGGAATCACTTGTTTAGTTTTTTGAACACCTAATGTAGACTTAGTCCTAAAATTACCTCTTGTTCTTTGACCTCTAACAGGCCTATTTTTAGAATGTCTCCACCCTCTATAAGACTTTATCTTCTTCAATCTCTTAATGTCAAATTCTTTTCTTAAATTTAGGTCACTACCTATTAAATGTTGAGCTTCTCCTGTCTCTAAATCTTTTGGTCTATTCATGATAAACCTGGGAAATTCAGGATTTTTAATAACTTCCGATATTTTGTTTATTTCTTCTTTTGATAAATCCCCAAATCTTCTATTCTCATCTATATCTAACTTATAGCATACGGCCTTAGATAATGTCCAGCCAACACCCTTTATGTTAGTTAATCCTGCGTAAACTGATGAATTTGAGGATACATCTGTGGATAGAATTCTAATTAGTGTTTCTTCTTGCTTTTTTTCTTTCGATTTTTGTTCATTCATTTTAATAAAGTGTTTAAAATATTTTTATAAACTTTTGCATTACCTGATAAATAAGTTATGTCTTTGCATTGTTGTCAATTCTTCCATAATTCTCTTTTCAATAGCCTTTTTAGGGTTAGAAAGCGTTGAAACTCTTTCCTCAATATCTTTAAAAGATTCAAAAGGTTTTTCCTCCCTTCCTTCTAATATTTCCTGAGTGTGTTTTTTCCCAAGGCCAGGCAATAATGTTAACTGATGAACTCTAGCATTTACAGGCCCTGATTCATTGAAAAATTTAATAAATTCTTCTTCTTTCTCATCTATTTTCTCTGTCACAAAATCCCTAAGATTCAACTTTGCCGTTTCTGTTATTTTTTCCCTAGGAAGTCTTCCCTGGATGAAGTGAACTTTGTCTCTTCGACCTTCCCCTATATAAACCTCTTCCCCCGCTTTAAAACTCTTACCTCTTCTGGGAACAACTTGTAATAGTGTGAAATGATCCTTTCCCACAGCCTGAGCTATAGGTTTCCTTTCGTCCTCTAACGGGTACCCGTGAGGTAAATAATCTAACACTATTGCATATTCTTCTTTTGACATCTTCCTTATTTGTATTTTTTAACAATATCGAGTATCTTTTTTTCTTCATCTTCTTCCAAGCTTATTTCCGGACTAATTTTATTAATATCGCTCATATCTTCAGGCAATAAATCAATAATTTTAACTATATGGTCTTCCTTCAACCTGATTATTTCAAGATTTTCCAACTCTTCCCTCATTTCCTTGGCCTTATCTGGTTTCAGAGATGAAAATTTCTTCAAATATTTTTCCGCTTCCTCTCTAAACTCTTCTTCTGCTCCTTCTTCTCCCTTGTCTACATTTTCCAATATCTCTTTAGCTTCTGCCAAACTTAACGGTCTCATTTCTTTTATCATTTTATTTTATCTAGGTGTGTAGGCGTAACAATATGCCTTTTTACCCTATTTCTTTCTTTAACTTTAACTATATAAGCTTTTCCTCTCTTCCCTTCTATCTCCCCTATACTTCCTCTTGCTCTCTTATGGAAGTAGTAAGGCTTACTTTTATCTACTTTCAAGACTACTCTGTCTCCTTTCTCTAACTTTTGAAATTGTTTACTTATTCCTTTTCCTTTCATTTTATTCTTCCTTTTCCTTCGGGTTTCTTTTCTTGTGTTCTGCCTCTCTCATCAGTTTTTCAAACACATCTGCCAAACATGCAAATAGATTATATCCCGACACTTCAGCGTTAAACTGTTTTTCCCCCATAATTTCTGAATGCTTCGGAACTACTAAATTTCCATGAATTTCATGTAAAAATTCATTTCCATGTTTGGACTTTTTCATGTCAAGTTTAATCTCTTTATAACCGATTTTTCGGTTAATTTTGTTCTGGTAATTTGTCACTATATTATCCACTAACGACTTCTCTGTATCTTCTAGCTCAAATCCTGACAGTGTTATCTTCTCTACTGGCTCATATGACATATCTAACGATATGTGACTCGCTTTATAAACTTTTTTACTAAGAATTAGCTCTGGTATAAATTGTCATTTTCCTTAGCCTGGGACATATTTTTGACAATTACCTTGAACATTTTATGCCCAAAAACTCCCACACCACATTTCTCACAAAAGTCAACTATGCTATCATCAGATAATTTGCAACCACAATATAAACAACTTTTCATTTTTATACCTCTTTCCTAACTAAAAATTAAAATACTTTATAAATTTATCTAAAATCTTTTATTTGACCTACCAAATAATATTTTTTCGGCTTAAAATTCATCGGAAAGCTTTTTAAATGCACTTTTCTCAATTTATTTAGAATGATTATAGAAATAAGATGCTTCAGCTGTGGAAAACCCATAGGTCACCTTTGGGAAGAATTCAATAAGAGAATTAGCGAAGGCGAGGAAAAAGATAAAGTTCTTAATGATCTAGGTCTAGAAAGGTATTGTTGCAGAACAGTATTCTTAAGCCATGTAGACATAATAGATGAAGTAGCCCAGTTTAAGAAAGCATAATTAGAAAATTTATAATTTTATCACTTTTTTATTATCTTTTCAATTCAACTTAATTTATATTACTGGCTAGGACAATAAAATCAAGAGTTAGTTATCATTTAAAAGTGATACCTTTTTAAACTCTTTTTTATACTTACTAGTAATTATGTTTTTAATTAAACTATCAACTTGAAAAATGACTAATCTAAAACTAAGTCCTGTATATGTGGATCCTCAAACACATTTTTTTGAAAAAAAGAAACCCCTAAGCTTAGCTTGGCAAGCTATTTTTAATAAAGGAGAGCCAAGGAATTTAAGACATATTTATGAATATTTTGGAAAAATAGGTAACGATAAAAATAAATTGGTTAGTATAACTGGCAGGGGAAAAAATAATCCTTATGACCATTTATTAAAAACTCTAGGAAGTTTACCAAGAGAGTGCCAAGCATATCTAGATTTCAAAGATAGATTTATTGGAATGAATCATGGAGAAGCATGGACTTTTTTAATGAGAGGACAAGAACTTTCTATAGACAATAAAAAATTGTTATTAAATTGTGGAGACGAGAATATAGAAATAAAAGATGGGGAAAAAGATTATATGGGAACAGTTATAAGGGCACTAGATATGGGGGCATTGGTTTTTGGAGGCCACCCTTTAGAAGACGAAGATATAGACAATATTATTTTAGAAAAGAAACTTGAAAGTTATGGGGGCAGCAAGAATTTTTGGGGCAATAACGGAGAAAGCCTTTACTCTAGCAGAGATCTTGACGGTTTAATTGTAGATTTACCAACATTTAAATCTTTAGGGCAGTGGGAAGCAGCATTATTAAGCAGGAGGATAACAAAAAGAAATACCTTAGTTTATACCTCAAGAGCAGAAATATTAGAAGATACATTCAACCTAAGCACTTATTTTAAGTCTTTAGATTTTAGTAGTTATATGAATCTTAAAACAAGTATAAGACTTAGTTTGCTAACTAAAGGTCATTGTAACATGGTAGGAAAATCTATGTCTTACAGAGAATAACTTCTTATTTTTCCTTAATCTTCCACCTACTTAACTTACCACAAGAATTACATTCAATAGTCTTCATATTATTTTTTATTGTTTTAATTTTTAAATTTGGAGAGTAACAATACTTGCAAAACTTTTTTCTTTTATTTTCTAACCTTATACTATTTTTCATAGCCATTTTCTTAATTTTCCTAACATTTTCCTTATTCGTATTTTTTTTATCAATTTTATTGAAAAAATTTTCTATCTTTTTTACAGCTTCTTTTTTACTTATTTTTCCAGATTTCATATATTAATTGGAACAACAAAGTTTAAAAACTCTTCTCAATCCTAAATATTGAGACGGCCACAATATTCGGGTAACACCTGTTCTCATCCCGAACACAGAAGTAAAGTCGAATATGTTTGTGGTGGTACTCTCGAACAGAGGGGAACCCATAAAGCCGTCTTACTTTTTATTAAATTTTTCTTAATATAAAATGAGTATTTATGATATAGCGAAAAAAAGAAGGACAATAAGGAGCTTTAAACAGGAAGATGTTGACATAGGTATTTTAGAAAATTGTGTTGACGCAGCAAGATTATCTCCAACAGGATCTAACAAACAGCCTTTAGAGTATATTATTGTTAATAAAAAAGATTATCTTAAAGAGATTTTTTTAAATTTATCATGGGCGGGAGCAGTTGACTGGAACCCAAAAGAGAGTGAAATGCCAATGTCATATATTGTAATATTGGCAAATGGTGATATAAATTCTAACTATAAGCACGACTCAGGAATTGCCGCGGCAACAATCTCTCTTATTGCAGAAGAAAATAATCTCGGTAGTTGCATTTTAGGATCTATAAATAGGGAAAATGTTCAAGAGTTATTAAATATACCTCATAATTATGAGATTGACTTAATAGTTGCGATAGGATATCCTAATCATAAATCTTATGTAGGAGAAATAGATAATGAAAATAATAATTATGAAGCTGATAATATAAAATACTGGAGAGATAATGAGGGTAACTTCCATATACCAAAAAAGCCTCTAAAATCAGCAATTCACTATAATAAATTTTAATCAACAAGATTTTTATACTGTCTATTTTCTATACTTGCAAGCGGGAGTGCCAGAGCGGCCAAATGGACCAGACTCAAGAGCTATTAATGTTAGCATTAAATGAGCAATCTGGTGGCTCAGTGCCTTCGGAGGTTCGAACCCTCTCTCCCGCATAATTTTTCCAAAAATTAAAAACCAAAGTTTAAAAATGACTTTTTGTTATACATAATATGGGAAAGAAGAAAGGCAATTCTAGAAAATGTCAAAGTAAAAGCCAAAGAATTAAGAGAAAGGCCAGAAAGTCGTTAAAGGGTAAGAAGGTTAGCAATAAGAAAAAAGTTTATGTTTTAGATACATCTGCAATAATAAATCAGTTTATACCAAAGATAATAAACCAGGGTATGAAAGGCAAGTTAATAATCCCCAATGCCGTAATGGCCGAGATGGAGAAATTAGCTAACCAGGGAAGAGAAGAAGGTTTTAGGGGTTTGGAAGAAGTAACTAATTTAAGGAGAAATAAAAAAGTCAAATTGGAGTTTAAAGGGGACAGACCTACAGAGATGCAGATAAATTATGCTAAATCGGGAGAGATAGATGCAATGATAAGAAAAATAGCAGATAAGAATGACGCGACATTAGTAACTGCAGACTTGGTACAGGCAAAATCTGCTCAGGCTTACGGTGTAAATGTCCTATACCTAAAACCAAAAACTTCTAGAAAAGGTCAAAAGAAAGCAAAGAAAGGATTTCTAAAGAAATTTTTCAAAAAATAAGTCATCGAAATAGTTATAAACACAAACAATCTTTTTTTAGGCATGTGCCTGTAGCTCAGTTGGATTGAGAGCACGTCCCTCCTAAAATAAATATTTTAAGTTTGGAGTTAGGACGGGGTCGCAGGTTCAAGTCCTGCCAGGCACGTTAGAAAATAATATAAAGGGTGAACAAAACTTTAAAATAAGGAGCTAGTAACCAATAGTATGCGCTGGTGGTCCAACGGCTTAAGACTACGGCCTTCCAAGCCGTCAATCCGGGTTCAAATCCCGGCCGGCGCATTCATAAATAGCTTTTTAAACTGAGATTTTTTTATAATTATATGGTAGAAAAGATAAAAAATTGGCACGATAAGCACTATAAGAAATTGATGATAATTACAGCTTTGATTCTAATAGCGTCATTATCTTTCATTCTTGTTTTTTACCAACAGACAGGAGATATAATAAGTAGGGATATATCTATAGAGGGTGGAACATCAGTAACTGTCTTTAACCAGACAGACATGGAAGATCTTGAAAACTTCTTAGCAGAAAATTTTGAAACTTATGATATAAGGTCCATCCAGGATTTAAGGACTAGGGAGCAACAGGCTTTTGTTGTTGAGGTCACAGAAGAACCAGAAAACATAACAAGATTGTTAGAAGAATATTTAGGTTACGAGCTTGATAGCGAGAATTCATCAGTTGAATTTACAGGTGCGGCTATAGGTGCAGGTTTCTTTAACCAGTTATTAAGAGCACTTTTAACAGCATTTGTATTGATGGCACTAGTTGTATTCTTAATATTTGGGGGGTCAAACAAAATGAAAGCATATACCTCTATTTTAGCTGCAACAATAATTGGACAAATTTTCTGGGAAAGCTCATTCATATTGTTTTTAGCAATTTCTTTAGCCTCAGTAGCGATAATAACAAGTCTTTATTTTGATAAAGAGCAAAAAGATTATATTTACACAGCCATATTATTTGCCTTGTTTATGACCTCACTATTCTTTTCAAATATTTATTTTACTGCCACAGTATTTTTAGTTTATTTTGCAATAATATTCTCAAATAGCGTACCTTCCCTTGCAGTTGTCTTATCCGCATTTTCAGATATAATGATGACATTAGCACTTGTAAATCTTTTAGGGATGAGAGTGTCTTCAGCAGGAATTGCCGCATTTTTAATGCTAATAGGTTATTCTGTAGACTCAGATATTTTGATGACTACAAAAATTTTGAAGAGGAGGGAAGGCTCCCTCAATAGCAGAATACTATCTGCTTTCAAAACAGGTATGACTATGGCACTAACAACACTTGTTGCCCTTTCAATATCTTTAGTTATTGTGATGTCTCTTTCGAGAACATTGTTCCAGTTATTTTCAATATTGGTGATAGGACTATCATTTGACTTAATCAATACATGGATTTCAAATTTAGGAATATTAAAATGGTACTCTGAGAAGAGGGGTATAAAATGAAACTAGGGATTAGGATATGGATATTAATAATACTATTATTAGCATCGGTACTAGCAATAGCTCCATGGCAGGCACTTCAGTCAGGAGTTACAATTGAGAGTATAGGTAGGAATAGCACAGCCTTCGAGGCAGGATTAAGAAGTGGTATGGTTATAGAATCTATCAATAATCAGAATGTTAGAGATGTTGAAGATTATACAGGGATTATGAAAAATATAGATTATTCCGGAGATAGTATAAGAATGAATTTTATTACAGACCAGGGAGAATTTATATTTTTAGCAGATGAAGATTTAGATATAACTGTGAAAAATATACCTCCTACTGCATTAATGACCGGCCTTGACTTATCAGGAGGTAGCAGGGCACTAGTAGAGCCAAAAGATGTAGATTTGACACATGAAGAGATGGAAGAACTAATATCTGTTACCGAAGAAAGATTTAATGTTTATGGACTGGCAGACGTATCCATAAGGTCGGTAGAGGATTTAGAAGGAAACCTTTTTATGATGGTTGAGATTGCAGGAGCAACACCCGATGATTTAGAAAATTTAGTTTCAGAGCAAGGAGTTTTTGAAGCTAAAATTGGGAATCAAACTGTTTTTGAAGGGGCAGAAGATATAACTTCTGTATGTAGAGATGATGCAACTTGCGCAAGAATACAAAGGCCAGAACAAACTCAGGAAGGTTACTTCTCAAGATTTGAGTTCTCCATTCACCTATCACAAGATGCTGCAAGAAGACACGCAGAAATAACTGATGAATTAGAGGTAAATGTTTCAGAAGATGGAAGATATTTAGATAAAAAACTTGACTTATATTTAGATGGTGAAAAAGTTAGTTCTTTAGCTATATCTGCAGACTTAAAAGGTAGGGAGACAACACAAATATCTATTTCTGGAAGCGGAACAGGAACAACTGAAGAAGATGCTTATGAAGATGCAGAAGAAAGAATGAACCACTTACAAACAGTATTAATTACCGGGTCTTTACCTTACGAATTAGAAATTGCTATGCTAGACACAATATCTCCTGTACTAGGAAGACAATTTATAAATTATTTATTAGTAGCAGGAATTGCCTCATTAATTGCGGTAGCACTAATAGTTTTTGTAAGATATAGGGATTTTAAACCCTCTCTAGCTCTATTATTTACATCTACAAGCGAGACTGTAATTATTTTAGGTATAGCTGCACTTATTGGGTGGAGATTAGACCTTGCATCTATAGCAGGTATATTAGCTGTTATAGGTACAGGAGTTGACCAGCAGATAATTATAATTGACGAGTCTAAGTCTGGTGACAGTACAGGGATTATGGAAAAAATTAAGAGAGCATTAGCAATAATTATAGGGGCTTATCTAACCTCTTTAGCAGCACTAATACCAATTTACTGGGCCGGGGCAGGCCTATTAAGAGGTTTTGCGGTAACAACTATTATAGGTATTACTGCAGGTGTTCTAATAACAAGACCAGCTTTCGGAGACTTATTGAAGATGCTTGAGAAGAAATAGAAAAATGAAAATGGTAAGGTAGAAGATTAAAATATAATAAAGATAATCTAAAGAACCATTATTTTGTTGTTAAATAATAATATCTTTAGGTTGATTCAAACAGAGAGGATTTGACTGGGCCAACCTTAAAAACTTTCATTACCATTGAAAGGAAGTTTGCATTACTAATGCGAACATTTAAAAATATAAATTTCTATAAAGATTTATGTTAAAAGAAACTCTTAAAAACATAGCTAAAACTCAGAGAAAAGAAATTCTCAAAAAAGAGAAATTAATTTCTAGAGATGAATCAGCCGAACTTAGACCTAGAAAGAAGTTTGCAATTATAATTTCAGGTATAAGAAGATGCGGGAAAAGTACTCTTTTGAAACAGATGATTGAAAAGCAGGACAATTTTTATTATTTCAATTTTGAGGATCCTAGGGTATTGGATTTTAAGGTTGAGGATTTTCAAAAACTGAATGAGATTTTTAGTGAAGAATTTGGAAAATCCGACCTTTATTTTTTTGATGAAATTCAAAATGTTGATAAATGGGAAATACCCGTTAGAAGTTTATTAGATAAGAACAATAAAGTGATAATTACTGGATCAAATTCTTCCCTATTAAGCAAGGAGCTGGGAACTAAATTAACAGGAAGGCACTTAACTCATGAACTTTTTCCTTTCTCATTTAGGGAGTTTTTATCTTTTAAGAAAGAAGAGCCTTCCCTGAAAAAGTTTGATAAATATCTTCAATCTGGGGGATTCCCAGAATACCTAAAAATACAAAAAGAGGAAATTTTACAGCACCTTTTTTTAGATGTTATCTCTAGAGATATAGTAACTAGATATGGGTTGAGAGAATCTAAAACCATAAGAGAATTAGCCTTGTTTTTGATTACCAATATAGGTAAAGAATTTTCTTTTAATTCATTAAAGAAAACTTTTAATTTGGGCTCTAGCAATACAATCAAATCTTTTATAGGATATTTAGAAGATAGCTATTTAATTTTCACTATTCCAAAATTTTCCTATTCTCTAAAAAAGCAAGCGGTTAATCCAAAAAAGGTTTATTCTATAGATAATGGGTCAGTTAATGCTAACTCTGCATCTTTTTCCCCAGATAAAGGTAAACTTTTAGAAAATTTAGTTTTCTTGAATTTGAGAAAGAATAACAAAGAAATATTCTATTTTCAAGGGGATGGCGAGTGCGATTTTGTAGTCAAAGAAGGAACAAGTATAGTCAAGGCAGTCCAATCCTGCTATAAGGTTACAGAAGATAACAAAGATAGAGAGTTAAATGGTCTTTTAGAAGCTATGGAAAAATTCGATTTGGATGAAGGAACTATAATAACAAGAGATCAAAAAGATATTTTAGATATTAATAATCGCAAGATTTATTTAAAACCTGCTCACGAGTGGCTTTTAGATTAGGATTCTGAGAATTTTTTAATAATATATTTGCATTACCATTGAAAGGAAGTTTGCATTACTAATGCGAGCTATTGTATTTCCTCTTTTCTATACTGGCCCTCTATACAGATAAACTTTCTCCGAATACTTCATTATATAAGAGAAAGAACAAATATTTTAACTCGAGTTATTGATAGGATAACCAATCCTTACTAATATAAACAGACTTAATTATAAAATATATTTTAAATAAGTTTAAAAACTTGCCACAATCATATCAATAAAAGAGAAAGCTAAAATGACACCTAGATACCATTTTATAATAGGTGCTATAGTATCCTTACTATTATGGCTACATCCGGAAATAAATTATATAACGGCATCAATAATATTTTTATCTTCTATTTTAATAGATTTTGATCATTATATTTATTATTAAAAACTTTCAAAATTAGGAATTGAAGAAACTTCAATAAAAAATTAGTTCTTATTTCATTAGTAGAGAAAGATGGCAGGTATACTAAAATATATTTTAATCATGTCTTGAAGATAAAGATCATTTTTAATGTAATAGATACTTTCTTGTTGTTAGTTTCAGCAAAATTTATAAATATTGCCAATCCAACGATATAATGATGGAAAAATTAAAATGTATGGTCACAGGAGGTTGAGGATTTATTGGGAGCCATTTAGTTTCAAGATTACTTAAAGAAGGCCACGAAATAATTGTAGTAGATAATATGAACAGATATTATGATTTTGAACTTAAAAAACAGCGATTTAATTAATTTAGAGAGAATGTAAAATTTTATAATATAGATATAGATAATAAAGAAGAATTGGGAAAAGTTTTCAAGGAAAATAAAATTGACAAAATTTGTCGTTTAGCAGCCCAGGCTGGTGTTAGATATTCTTTAGAAAATCCTTTTGTTTATGGAGACTCAAATTATATTGGAACTTTAAATATTTTGGAGTTTGCAAAAAGATATGAAATAAAACATGTTGTTTTTGCTTCAACTTCTTCAATTTATGGAAAAAATAAAAAATGTTCCTTTTAGTGAGGATGATAGGGTTGATAATCCTGTTTCAATATATGCTGCATCAAAAAGAGCTTGCGAGTTATTAGCATATTCATATTATTATTTGTTCGGGCTTAATACCACCTGCCTTAGATTCTTTACAGTTTATGGGGGGTGGGGAAGACCAGATATGGCCTTATTTAAGTTTACAAAAAATATACTAGAAGATAAGAAAATAGATGTTTATAATAATGGCGATATGAGAAGAGACTTTACTTATTTTCGGGATATTGTTGAAGGTTTTGTCAAGGATTTAGAAAAACCTCTTGGATTTTCAATAATTAATTTAGGCCATGGATCCCCTGCACATCTAATGAATTTTATTAAAATTATTGAGAAAGAGTTGGGTAAGAAAGCAAAAATAAATTTTATGCCAATGCAGCCAGGAGATGTTAAAGAAACTTACGCTGATACGAAAAAAGCAAAAGAATTTGTAAGGAAAAATGAGGAGTTCACAGTAAATATAGCTTTAGTGAAGAATAACAAACCTGTTTTTGGGGTCGTTTATGTACCTGTCAAAGATGTTTTTTTCTATACTGAAAAAAGAAAGGCTTTCAAACAAATTCAAGATAATGGGCTAGTTGAAATTTACAATAATGAAGATATTAAAAAGAAAAGAAAAATCAATATAGTAGCTAGTAAAAGCCATTTCAACCAAGAAACTCAAAAGTATATTGGATCTTTAGAAAAAGAATATGAGTTAGTTAGAAAAGGTTCTTCTTTGAAGTTATGTGCTGTTGCCGAAGGAATTGCAGACATTTATCCAAGGCTGGGCCAACTATGGAATGGGACACTGCAGCATCTCATGCTATTGTCAAAGCTGCCGGAAAAAATGTTTATAAGTTTGACAGCATTGAAGAAGAATTAAGATATAATAAAGATAATCTAAAGAACCATTATTTTGTTGTGAAATAGTTATTTTACCTGAGAATTAATAATTATATTTTGCTGTTTACTCCATTCCTTATCTTTATGTGTTTTAACATAATTTGCCCAGAACTTAACAAATTCCATTCTTTCAATTCTGTTTCTTTCTTTTTCATTTTTTGCTTTTTTCAGTTTTTCTTTATCTATTTTAAATTTCATTTTATCTCCTCAAGTTTGTCCAATTTTCCAAATTTTTCAACCAACCTATCAATTTCTTTTTTATCAAGTTTATCTTCAAATAAGGTGTAAATATGTTTAGCATCTTCTAAATCTTTATCACTTCCAAGGTTTAGTTTGTATGCTATCTGCATTTCAAGTGGTGAGATATATATTTTTTTACTATCAATTTCAACGAGAATTTTGTTTTTTAAAGAGTAATTTTCTATATCATTTTTTACTATCTTAAATTCCATGTTAGGGATTGGTTTACCTTTTCTAGAGAACCTTATTGCATGCTCTTTCAACATTTCAAAAGCCTCTTCTTTTTTTGAAGTATTCAAACACTCAAAACCCTCTTTTTCTATTTTTTCAAAAATTTTAAAAAAAACTCCTTTTTCTTTTCTTGGTATTAATAAATCAACATCTTCTGTTCCTCTAGATCTTCCAAAAAGAATAGATACATATCCGGAAACTATAACATATTCTTCTAACAAACTACAAAAATTAACAACAAATTTATCCAAATTATTCAATTCTCTATTAAGAACAATCTTTTTTTCATTTATATTATATTTCATAATAAGAAGTATACTCCCACATTTAAAAATTTGTCTATTTGCTCTTATGAATATCTTTTTATTCCAGGATTGAAAACCTATTATATTGTTCTCTATATAGGTAAACTTTTACAAAATCCTTACTTATATATAGGGAAAGATTTGATAAAAATAAAGGATTAAATATCTGCATTTTTATTATATAACAGACAGGTTCAAACCAGCGTTTTTTGTTAGATTATATCAATTCAATAAAGATACAATAAAATTGTAACATATATTACAAGAATATAACACTCCCAAATAAGTTTAAAAACTTATTTTATATCTTATAAACAAATGATACCTAGATACCATTTTTTAATAGGGGCAATAGTTTCTATATTTTTATGGTTATTCATAGAGTTAATAACCCCTTTAGTAGCATTAATAATATTTTTATCATCCATACTTATAGACTTTGACCATTATCTATATTTTGTTATTAGGGACAAAGATTTATCTCTCAATAAAGCCAATAATTGGTTTTTAGAAAAAAGAAAACTTCAGGAAAATGAAACATTAGTGAAACAGAAGAGATATAGGGCAGCTATCTTAATATTCCATAATTTAGAATCTCTAATAATTTTATTTTTACTAACATATATAAATAAGATATTCTTATGGATATTAATTGGTTTCATAATACATATGTTAACAGACTATTTAGAGATATCTACAAAAAGTTTTAGAAATACAAAAATATCTTTAATTTGCGATATAATATCAAATAGAAATAAAAAAGAATTTAATCACGATTAAATAATAAAGATGTCACGAAAAAAACCAAAAGATGAAAATTTCTCAAGGCTAGCTATGGAAAGCTCAGGATATAAATTAATTTCATCATTAATAACAAAGTTTGGAGGTTTAATCTTTACAATAATTCTAGCTAGACTTTTACTTCCTGAACTATTTGGTGCCTATCAATTAGCTTATTCAATAGTTTTAATAGCTATAGCCTTCTCAACTCTAGGAACATCTTCAACATTAATAAGATATGTTTCTGAAGCCTTAGGTAAAAATAATAAGAAGAAAGCAAGGAGTTATTTTAGATACATACTAAAAATAAGATTAACATTAACATTAATTGCAATTTTAATAATCATAGCCATCTCAAGATTCCTGGCCATAAATATCTACGACATGCCCATAATATACCTACCTTTGCTATTCTCAACATTTTATATTTTATTCGTTTCCTTACAAAGAATTTTATTAGATATTTTCTCTGCGGTTAAAGACTGGAGCAAATTTCCCGTCATTAATTTATTTAAACAGTTTTTCAGAGTAACTCTTTCGGCCTTAGCAATATATTTATTGTTTGTTATACTAGAATTGCCTAGTGGACAAGTATTAGCGGGAATATTTTTAGCATTATCACTAGCCTATTTATTAATAGTGTTGATTATATTTTTATTCTTAGGTAAAAATAGAGACTTGATTTTTGGCAAGGTTCAAAAGATAAACAAGTCAAAGATATTAAGATATACTGGCTATGTGGGTTTAGCAGCCCTTACTATAAATATTTTTGGTTCTATAGACACATTAATGCTTGGTTTATTTGTTGACTCTTCTTTTATTGGCTATTATAGAGCTGCTTTAACTTTAGTAACAAGTACTGTTGCATTATTCACATTCACAGATATTCTTTTACCCATGTTTACACAATCAAATAAGAAAAGACAGAAAAGAGGTATGGACAAGGCATATAGATATATGTTTATATTATCTATACCTGCAACATTCGGCATAATAATAATTGCCAGGTACTTTATTTATGCTATTTACGGTTCAGAATACTTAACTGCAACAATTCCTCTTTATGCTTTATCATTATACATACTAATCAACCCTTTTATAAAAATCCACTCTAAATTATTTAGTGCAAATGAGAAACCTAAGCTACTGTCTAAAGCTATAGCAATGTCTTTGGTTGTGAATATAGTCCTTAATTATTTACTAATTAGTTATCTCTTAAATTTTGGTCCCGAATGGGCCATATTTGGGGCAGGTCTTGCTACAGTCTTAAGCAGATATTTTTACCTTAACTATCTCTCGATAAAATCTAAAAAACTATTCAAAATAAAACCTGACAGAAAGCAATTAATTAAACCTTTAATATCTAGCTTAATAATGTCTTTAGCTATTATACTTTTCATAAATTTTGTAGACATGAATATTATATGGGGGTTATTGACAGTATTCATAGGGGCAGTAATATACTTTACAACATTATATTTAATTAAAGGTCTAACAAATGAGGATATAGATTTAGTGAAAGGTAGTTTAAGAGATATGAAAAATAAGTTTAAAAGAAAATAAAAACCACATAGTAAATATACTAAAATATTTAGACCATATTAAAAATACCGATATTAAATTGTAAATTATCTACCCTATTCAAAATCAAATTCTTTATCAGATTTTCCCCCTATTTCAATCTGTTCAGGACTAGTTAATATTATTTGAGGATCTCCCCTATATTCTTCAATCTCACCTTTAATTCTAACATACTCACTATAATAGTAATTTTGAGGGCTATCTGGAAATTTATACCAATAATCCTGCCAGATAACTCCTGTAAAACAATGATTAGGATAAGAGCCATCCAAATTCAAGAATATTACATTCATATCTAACCTAAAGCTGTCATCAACTCTCCCCTCAACTATAACCTCCTCACCAATATAATTAGTTGAGTCACATGACTCTATTATTTCTAATCTCTCATCATCTAGATTTTCCCATTCAACATTAACATCTTCCAATCCAATTCCTATATCATTATATTTTTCTCTTTCTGTCTCGTTCCACAAACAACCTATCCCTTCTTTCCTAGCATATTCTTCCGCCTCAATCAGATCTTCCCTATAATCTACATTTTCTTCCATAATCATAATTCTAGCTAAGCCTTCTCTAACCAGCTGAACATTAATATTCTCACCATCTAGAAAAATATATCTTAAATACCTATCATAATGGTCTTTATTTCTATTCGACTTTTCTAAATCAACCTCTTCATTCAAAATTAACTCTTCAAGTCTTTTCTTGGCAGCAAAATAACATCCCTCACCTTTCTCCTCAGTATCAATGCCTAATAACCTCAGGGTTTCACCCTCTACTCTAACTGTGTCACCATCAATAACCCCTGTGACAAGACCTTCTCCAATTAACTTCTCATCAAAACTCTCCTGGCCAGAAAAATATATCCCTAAAAATACAAATACTCCTATAATTATAGCTCCGATAATAACATTATAATCTAATCTAGCCCCTGCTTTTTTCATTTTTTCACATTTCCTAAATATCATTATGATCTCCCAAATTAATAATAAGAAAATCTATTTATTAAACCTTTTGAAATTAAAATTAACTTGTTTAAGAAGACTCTTCAATTTATCAATATTCTTTTTATTCACCTTTCCTTTTCTTACAATTTTAGAAATTCTATTCAGAATTAAATACATTTCAATATTATTGCTAACACCTTTTGGATAAACTTCCTCTAATATTTCCATGAATTTTTTATCATTTAGCAAATTTTTACTTTTCCTAAAAAAACTTACTAAATCCTCAATTATTAACCCTTTTCTTGTCTCCCAATCAATAAAAAAAATATCTTTACTTTTTTCCAAGACTTGTTGTTTTGCAAAATCTCCATGTAATGTTGTCATTAACAATTCTTCATCTTTTTTCAATAAATCATCCAATATTTTTTCAATAAATTTATTTTTTATGTTTTTCTTTTTCATTTCTTTAATCAAATTTTCAACATATTTTTTTGAAGAGATTCTTTTTATGCCTTGGGATTTGTAAAAAGAATATAACTTTTTAAAAACTTTAAAATCTTCCTTCCCTTTCTCCATCTTTTTTTGAATACTTCTCTATTTTATTTTTATCATTTAATAATTTACCAATTTCATCAGCCAAAATACTTTCTTCTTTTGTCAACTTTTCTTCAGCAGTATATTTTTTCCATATAAAAACAATATATTAGTTATTTATAAGTGTTTTTAAAGAAAAAATTGTCATAATCTTTACTTACTTCATCTCAAAGGAAATCCACAA
>Ga0207421_10001867_pt1 | contig 26795 bp, 24 predicted proteins | sample SodLakKL_010_SED_4_FD_187542 | JGI IMG/M metagenome (GOLD analysis project Ga0207421, IMG submission 187542) | Alkaline sediment microbial communities from Lake Tanatar, Kulunda Steppe, Russia - 8KL_010_SED (SPAdes) (version 2) | ecosystem: Environmental > Aquatic > Non-marine Saline and... | reverse complement strand
CGTGACGGTTCACCTCTCCTCGACGTGACGGACCTCGCAGGCGATCCCGCGGCTGCTCTCGACCATCTCCCGACCGAACATCTCCGCGCGGCCGACTCCGAACGCCTTCGGTCCGTCGACGATCACCTCCTCGCCGACCCGGATCCCCTCGTCCGCGTCGACGACGCCCGGCGCGAGGACGCTGCCGTGGGGGACGAAGCCGTCGATCTCGACGCGGTTGACCGGCACGGGGCTCTCGACCCACCGCTTTGCCCCCTCGAGGGTGAAAGAGAGGGTGCCGTACTGGGGGACCATCGTCGCCAGCTGGGTCCCCTCGCGGTCTCTGACCTGGAGACGGGGGTGACGACCCGTCGTCCGGAACTCCTCGAAGAGCTCGTCGCCGGCCCCGTCGCCGAACAGGTAATCGGCGACCGCCCGGACGGTGTTGTGCTCGCGTTCGCGTTTGGAGTACTTCAGCTCGCCCGAGAGCGCCTCGTCGAGAGCCGACAGCGAGGCCCCGTCGGTCGGGTGGGCGCCGGGGTCGACGGTGTACGTGACCTCGAGGTCGAGCTCGTCGGCGGCCCGGGAGACGATATCGCGGTACCCCTCTCCGGGGACGTGTGCGACGATCCGGGAGTACTCGTTTCGCTCGAGGTAGCGCGTCAAGACGTCGCTCACGAACGACTTCTCGTCTTCGGACCAGCGACCCGTGACGACGGCGTCGTACTGCTGGGCCGGATACGTGGTCTCGAGTTCCTGTGGGACGACGCCGATCGGGCTCGTCATCGAGACGAGGTGGGCCCGCCACTCGATCGCCTCGTGGAATCGTGCGTGGCTTTTCGACTCGCTGTAGGGCTTTTTCGCCGAACAGGGAACGAGCACCAGCGGGTTCGAAAACCGGTTGCGGTACCGGCTCGTGACCCGGTCGGCAAAACGCTGGATCTCCACGCGACGGAGGGTGTCCTCGGTCGCCGCCGTGAGCTCGGCCTCCCGGAGGATCGGGGTGCGCTCTTCGAGATACGCCCACTGGTCGTCGAGCTCGCGCATCGCGGCGGTGAGCGGCTGGTCGTGGCGGGCCTGTCCCTCGAGGTAGTCCCGGAGGCGACCGTCGCGGATCCGCCGGCGGACGACCGAGAGCTCGGCCTCGAGGGTGGCGACGTTGTGCTCGACGCAGTCCTCGCGGTCGAACGCCTCGGGATCGGTCTCGGCGGCGCGTGGTGCCGGCAGCTCCGTCAGGTCCTCGAGGAAGTACTCGCCTTCCGTCGTGAGATACTTCCCCTGCGTGCCTTTCAGGACCGCCCGGGAGGTGTCGAACAGGTCGACGCCGAGGTACGCCAGCAGGGCGACGTTCCGGGGCGTGGCGACCCCCGAGAGGTAGAGTGCGGTGTCGGGGGGGATCGCCTCACGGACGGCGACGACGGCCCCGACGAGCGCCGCGCCGTGGTCGACGAACGAGCCGGCGTCGGAGACGACGTAGGCGTCGGTGCCGTGATCCTCGGGGCTCTCACTCGGGACGACGGCGACGCTCGGGTAGTCGACGTCGGGGTAATCGACGGCGAACGCCTCCCGGACCTCGGACGCGGTACCGCCCGGGAACCCGCGGTGGGGGAGCACCGTCAGCCGCGAGTCGTCGCCGTCGGGGAGCTCCCGGTCGGCCGGCCACAGCGAGCCGGCGTCGTCGAGCACGTCGTCGACGAGCGCCGGCGTCTCCAGGGGATCTGTCAGCCGGAGCTCACCCAGTCGGGCGGCCCCGTCCCGCCCGTGGACTTCGAAGTAGTCGGTCATGGTCGGAGTGGGTTCCGGAGCCCGAAAGAGGCTGTCGGTCCGACCCGGCCTCGCCGGTCGTGGTGCCCGGACGGATCGACCCGATCCGTGTCGGTCCGGCCGTGGCCACAGCTCGGACCGCCACCGCCCGGGGACGGTCACGGGCAGGAGAGTTACCGAACGTGATGGAAAGACTACATGCATCCAGGCGTGGGAGGGGTAGAGGATGTACGAGCTGCTCGTCCCGGTCGACAGGAACGAATCGTACGCACTCGCCCAGGCGGAGTACGTGACCTCGCTGCCGGCGGCCACAGAGGACGTCCACGCGACGGTGTTGCACGTCTTTCCCCAGCGCGATTACGCAGGTGCGCCGCCACAGGACTTCGAGGAGGTCGGCGCCGCGGTCGCCGCCGCCGAGGCGATAGCGGACGCCGGCGTCTCGGTCGAACGACATACCGAAGGGGGAAACGTCGCCGCACACATCGTCGAGCTGGCCGAGGAGCGTGACGTCGAAGAGATCGTCATGGGCGGCCGGAAGCGATCCGGCGTGGCGAAAGTCGTCCTCGGGAGCACCAGCCTCGACGTCCTCCTCTCGAGTGACCGGCCGGTGGTGATCGTGGAGTGATCGGGGAGTCGAGCGATCGGTCGGTGTGGCCTCCGTGCCGTGGCCGCCGGAGGGGGACCGTTAAGTATCGCGGCCTCCGACGGTGAGGTATGAGTCTGGGACAGCGCGTCTCGACCGACCAGCAGCTCACCAGGCTGCTCCAGATCGGGGTCGTCCTGGAGGAGGTCGTCGAGTCACGCGCCGCCCACCACCTCGATTCGCTCCCCGAATCCGAACGGGAGGCGGTAGACGAGGCGGTGGAGGAGTTGCTCGCCGAGGCGGCCGTCGAGTCCGCCGACCACCGCGAACGGCTCGAGGCGCTGATCGAGGAGCTCGACGCCGAGACGGTTCCGTACGACGAGATCAACGAACTGGTCGCCGCCCGGTACGGTCCGCCGGCGGACACCGACGGCGTCCTCTACGATCAGCTGTGCAGCGAGGAGACTGCCTACAAGTTCTACGACGACCTGATCGAAGCCATCGAGGCCTCGGAGGTCTCCTTCGGGATCGACCGCGAGCGGGTGCTCCGGACGCTCCGGGAGATCCGCGAGGAAGAGCGGGAAGGCGCCGAGGAAGTGACCGAGCTGATGGACCGACGAGCATGATCGGGCGCGACAGCGGCGACGGTGATCGACGATGAACACGGCAGATCAGTACCTGAAGGCGGTCTACCTCGCCCAGCGGATAGAGGACGGCCCCGCCTCGACGGGGACGCTTGCGGAGATGCTCGAGGTGAGCCCGGCGAGCGTAAACGAGATGATCGGGAAACTCGAACAGCGGGGGCTCATCGACCACGAGAAGTACAAGGGAGCCCGGCTGACCGACGAGGGTATCGAGCGCGCCCACCACGCCCTCCAGACGTACTGTATCATCGAACGGTTCCTCGCGAACGTCCTCGAGGTCGAACAGTTCCGGGAGGAGGCACGCGCCATCGAGAGCGTCATCGACGACACCGTCGCCGAGCGTCTCGATACGATCATCGACCGCCGGCCGGAGTGTCCGGACTGTTTCGACGCCGAGGCCGACTGCTGTGTGTTCCTCGAGGCCCCCGGCGGAGCGGACTGATACCGGCCAGCGCGTCCCGGGTCGACGACCTCGGTCGATCAGCGGACCGCGATGGAGCGTAGGAGATAAGCGATCGCGACGGGGCTCAATCGGCCAGCAGATCCCCGTACTCCGTGCGGGCGATCCGAAACGAGCCACAGGCGGGACAGACCTGCCTGTCGAGTTCGAACCGCTCCCCGCAGGCGAGACACTCGTAGTCGCCGGCCGGAGGGTCACCGAGGAGCAATCGACGGATCATCAGGTGAGCCCTGAACGACCGCGTACATTGTTATCGTGCTAGTACTGAGAGAGGAACAGAATCGACCCACGAACGTGCGTTGTGGATGGGTAATCGGTGCCTACTGGCGTCTTCGGGGTCCCGAAAAGTAACACTATTGTACGCCGTGGGCCAACCCACGGACGCAGTCCCGTGGTGTAGCGGCCAATCATAACGGCCTTTGGAGCCGTTGACGGCGGTTCGAATCCGCCCGGGACTATCCTGCTGCGGTCAAATTCGTGGGCAGCGGGTATCCCCGGCGGTCCGGGCCGAGAGGGTGAGGAGTATCGATCGTCGGCCCCCTCGCAGACCCTCGAGGTCGGGACATCCACCCCTCCGCACCTGTGAACCGTCGGGTTCGGCGTGACGACGGTCCGGTTGCCCGGGAGCCCGACTCGCGTCGCTCCCCGTGCCGCCGGGACCGATCACGGCGGCCACGTCGCTGTGTGGATGTCGTCGATAGAAGTTTCGCCCTCCCGTCGGTCGACGGGAGACGCTGCCTTACAGTCGGGTGACGTTGGTCGCCCGTGGGCCCTTGGGGGCCTGTTCGATACCGAACTCTACGTCCTGTCCCTCTTCGAGGTCCGGGCCGCCAACGTCTTCCATGTGAAAGAACACGTCGTCGTCCGCGTCGTCCGTCGAGATGAAACCGTAACCGCCAGTGTCGTTGAAGAAATCAACGTTGCCTTTCGCCATTGCAACTCGAGGGAGGTCCGAGCCACGGATAAGGGTTGTGATGTTCGTCCAGCGTCCGACCTCTTCGACACAGATACGTTTTCTCAAAGAACGGTTTAGAGGACATTCGTAGCCACACAGTCGGCTATCGTCTGATTTTCGGCCGAATCGGCAGATTCACGCGGAGGGTCGACCGATCCGTGGGTTTCGCGGGGGTCGGCGGGCGTCGGCTCCCCGGGTCCGTCCCGTCGTCCGCGCCTCGGTCGAATCCGAAAGCGAGGAGTGAGGGCGGCCCCGAGTCGGCGCCATGGCCGACGGTGGTAGCTACGTCCTCGGCATCGACGTCCCCCGAGGGCTCGCGATCGAGGTCGGGGCACTCGGCGAACTCACGTTCCCGGCGGGTACGTACGCCTACGTGGGGAGCGCGTTCGGACCAGGAGGGTTCGCCCGCGTCGACCGTCACCGCGAGCTGGCCCGCGGGGACCGAACGGCCCGCCACTGGCACGTCGACTACCTGCTCTGTGCGCCGTCGACGCGGCTCGCGTCGGCGCTAACCTTCCCCGGCGAGGACCGCGAGTGTGCCCTGGCCGGGGCCCTGCCGGGCGAGCCGGTGGCGGGCTTCGGGGCCTCAGACTGTGCGTGTGAGAGTCACCTGCTGGCGTTGCCCGCGGGGACGACGCTCGCCGAAGCCGTCGCGGCCGTCGGCGTTCGCGGAGGGACGGACGTCGTCGGGGAGGACGGGGGCTGATCGCCCGGTCCGCCGGATCGGGACCGTTCGCCGGCTCCGCCAGCGTTTTCGGTGGGCACCGACGACGATGCCCATGGACACCGCACTCGTCGTCGGCGGCACCCGGTTCATCGGCCGTCACCTGGTCTACGAGCTGCTCGCCGCCGACTACGAGGTCACCCTGTACAACAGGGGTACCCGCGAGAACCCCTTCGCCGAAGACGACCGGGTCACCCACATCGCGGGCGACCGGACCGACGGGGCGGCGCTCTCGACCGCTGCCCGCGAGGTCGAGCCCGAGGCCGTCTTCGACTGCGTGGCGTACCACCCCGAGGACGTCCGCGTCGCGACCGACGTCTTCGCCGACTGTGAGGCGTACGTCTACGTCTCGAGTGGCTCGGCCTACGGCCGCGAGGACGTCCCCAAACGCGAGGGGGAGACGCCGCTCGAACCGTGTACCGACGAGCAGGCGGTCGACGACTCCCGGGAGAGCTACGGGGCGCGGAAGGCCGAAGGCGACCGGGCGGTCTTCGCCGCGGCCGACCGTGGCGTGAACGCGCTCTCGGTCCGCCCGCCGATCGTCTACGGGCCGAACGACTACACCGAGCGGTTCGACTACTGGATCGATCGCGTCCGGCGGTTCGATCGCGTCCTCGTCCCCGGCGACGGCGACTGTCTCTGGCACCGGGTGTACGTCGAGGACCTCGCGCGGGCGCTCCGGCTGGTCGCCGAGCGCGGCGAGCCGGGGGAGGCGTACAACGCCGGCGACCGGCGACTGGTCACCTTAGCGGAGAGTCTGAAACTGATCGCCGGAGCGCTGGAAACCGACTGCGAGGTCGTCCACGCCGGGCCGCGGGAGCTCGCCGCCGGAGGGATCTCGCCGACGGCGTTTCCGCTCTACCGCGAGTATCCCCACGTCCACTCGACGGCGAAGCTCGCCGCGCTCGGCTGGGAGTCGACCCCGCCCGCGGAGGCCACGGCCCGGGCCGTCGAGGACGGGGTCGCGAGCGGCCGCGACGGGAGCGAGCACGGCCCGGATCGGGCGGCCGAAGAGCGCGTGCTCGAGATCCTCGATACGATCTGACGGCCCGCGACCGCGGGCTTTTTGCGGTCGCCGACGGTGGCTCCGGTATGACCCTCGATCCGGTCCACTTCGACGGCATCGCCCGGCTGGCCCGGCGTATCGACGGCGGCGCCGACGAGCGCGAGGGCCGGGCGTTCGCCGAGACGGTGTGGGCCGAGTTCCTCGATCCGCTCGTCGACGACCGCGGCCGGACGGTCATCGCGCCCGTCGACGACGTCTCCCGACACGTGGCCGACCGCGAGGACGCCGCGCTGACGACGGCGCCGTTCCCGACCGAACACGCCCTCGACGCCGGCACGATAAACCCGACCACGTTCCGTAACGGGCTCGTCGTCGACGTCGCACAGGCGGCGATGGCGGCGACGCCGAGTGACCTCGACCTGCACCGATCGCGGACCGTCGTCGCTACGGTCCACTCGAACGACGAGACCGCGACCGTCGACGACCGCTGGGATCGGTTCGACGCGGGCTACAGCCGCAGCCGTGCGGTGAAGGTCCCCCGACTGCCCCGGTTCGCCGAGGGGGTCGTCCACGCGCTCGCGCTCTACCTCGCCGAGAGCGAACACGCCCTCGAACACGCCGACGTCGTCTCCGACCTGCTCGTCCTGGACGGTCCGCTCTATCCACGCGGGCTACTCCGGTGGTCCGACCAGCATCCGGAGCTGGCGACGATCCTCCGCGAAGAGCCCCAGCCGACGTCGGTCGTCGAGAACTACGTCCGGCTGGTCGAGGGGTTCGTCGACCGGGGGATTCCGCTGGTCGGCTTCGTCAAAAACCCCACGACGCGTGTGCTCTGTCGGACGCTCAAACGAACGCCCGACGTCGAGGCTCCGTGGGCCGACGACGCCGCCTTCCTCACCCGGATCCTCGAGATCGGCGAGTACGTCGACGACGTGGAGGGCGATCGCTGGGAGCGGGACACCTCCGTGCTCACCTACACCGGCTGGTTTCGCTCGCTCGGCGGGGTCGATCGCCCGCTCTCGCGCGAGGGCGAAGCCCTGGGTATCAGCCGCGGGCTCGACCCCGAAGCCTACGAGGTGACCTTCTTCGCGATCTACGATCCCCGCGAGGAGCTGCTCTACCGTGTCGAGGCGCCGTACGCGTTCACCCGCGATCCCGACTGCAGGGAGGCGCTGACCCGACAGCTGCTCCGTGACGTCGCCGTCGCCGGCGGTCCGCCGACGGTCGTCGGGAAGGCCGACGAGCTCGCCCGGATCAGCCGACCGGAGAAACGCTCGCTGCGGGAGGCGTTCGAGGCGGCGTTCGAGACGACGGCCGACCGGAGCTACGACGACCGGCGGTGGGGTGGTGTCGACGCGTGACCGCCGACCGGACCCCTCCGGCGGTCGCGGTCGTCGGCGCGGAGAGCCCGGGCAACGTCGGGACGATCGCCCGGTCGATGAAAAACTTCGGCTTCTCGGAGCTGTTGCTCGTCGATCCCCCCGAGCTCGACCCCGACGGGGAGGCCTACGGCTTCGCGGGCCACGCCCGCGAGGACGTGTTGCCGAACGCAGAGGAGATCGCCTTCCCGACGTTAATCGAGGAGTACCACACGATCGGCTGTACGGCGGTGACCGGCGAGGACGACCGCCGACACGTCCGGTTTCCGTTCTCGACGCCGGCCCAGCTGGCCGACCGGCTCCCCCGCGTGGCGGGGCCGACCGCCCTCGTCTTCGGCCGCGAGCGAATCGGCCTCACGAACGACGAGCTCGCCGGGATCGACGAGCTCTGCTCGATCCCCGCCAGCCCGGAGTACCCCGTGTTGAACCTCGGGCAGGCGGCGACGGTCGTCCTCTACGAGCTCCGGGGGCTGGCTCTGACCGACAGCCAGCTTCCGGACGTAGAACGGGCCAGGGCGCCCCCGGAGCTCACGGATCGGCTGTACGAGAGCTGGGCGGCCCTGCTCGCGGCGATCGAACACCCACCGGAGAAACGCGAGAAGACGATGCGGATGCTCCGGCGGATCCACGGCCGGGCGGACCTCACCGAACGCGAGGTCACCACCCTGCTCGGGCTGTTGCGGCGGACCGTCGAGCGGCCGGATCGGCGGTGAGCCCCCGCTGGCGCTCGACTCATTCGCGACGATCGGGCCCGATTACTTCTTTCCACCGGTGGCACCGGGCGAGAGTCTCTCCGACGCACCGGGCCACCCGCTCGTCGAAACGGCGAGTACAGGCACCCGGTCGACACTCGGGTACGATCCAACGATCGAAACGGCACCGGGCGTGAGGTATAGGGTCTCTGGCGCAGCTGCCGGCAACAGGCTATATTATCGTGCGGACGAAACGGGCTTCCGAGGAATGTCAGCAGGCGACGACGGATCGGGGGGAGAGACGGGGCGTCGTCCGGCGAGTGCACTTCTGGCGATCTGTGGTCTGCTCGCCGTGTTGCTCCTGGCCGGCGCCCTGCCAGCGGTGTCGACGCCCTTCGCTGGCCCCGGCGGAGCGGGCGAGACGGACGCGGCAGCCGTCGGCGGCGGCGGGGACGACGGTGGACCGCTCGCCGAGTTCGCCGACGAAGCGCTCGGGGATGCCGGCGTCGACCTCGGTGCCGACGAGGAGACGACGATCCACGGCGACGCCGAGTTCACCGCGGCCAACGAGGAGGTGTACTTCACCGTCGAGGCCGACCGGCCGTCCTACTGGCGGACGACGGCGTACGACCGCTACACGGGCGACGGTTTCGAGCGCTCGAGCGACCTGGAACGTACGGAGGCGGTGCCGATGGAAGACCGGCGTGAGCCTCTCGAACAGGAGATCAGCTTCGAGGTTCCTTCCTCCTCGATCCCGGCCGCCTGGCGGCCGGTAACCGCCGATCCGGGTCCCGGGGGCCCACAGCTGACCTACGACGGCGCGAACGGGATCGAGGCCGGTGACGGGATCGACGCGGGCGAGACGGTGACCGTCGAGAGCCTGCCGCCGGTGACCGACGGCGAAGTGCTCGCGTCGGCCGGAACCGACTATCCGGACGGGATCGAAGAGCGGTACACGGCGCTGCCGGAGGACGTCCCCGACCGGGTCGGCGACCGAACCGCGGAGCTCACCTCGAACGCCGAGAACCCCTACGAGACGGCCGTCACCGTCGAACGCTACCTCCGGATGAACTACGAGTACGAACTCGACGTGCCCCCGCCGGAGGGCGACGTCGCCGACGAGATGCTGTTCGAACGCGACGAGGCCTACTGTGCGTACTTCGCCGCCACGATGACCGTGATGCTCCGCGAGGAGGGAATCCCGGCCAGATACGCCGTCGGCTACAACAGCGGCGAACACGTCGGCGACGGCGAGTACGTCGTCCGCGGGATGCACGCCCACGCCTGGGTCGAGGTCTACTTCCCCGGCGTCGGCTGGGTCCCCTTCGAGCCCACCCCCGCCGACGACCGCGCGGAGGCCCTCGGTGAGGAGACCGGCGAGCCGGACGGGATCGGCGGCTTCGACGCGGGCGACCGCGACGCGGAGCCGGAGCATCCGGAGCCACCGGCGGAGGACGAGGAACCACTCGAGGACGACGATGAGTTACCGGAGGATGACGAGCCACCGGAGGATGACGAGGAGGGTGATGGAGAGCTACCGGAGGAGGGTGATGGAGAGCCACCCGACGACGAGCCGGTCGACACGAGCCCGAACGCCGACGAGGAGACGGCGATCCACGGCAACGCCGAGTTCGTCGCAGCGGACGAAACCCGCTACTTCACCGTCGAGGCCGACCGGCCGTCCTACTGGCGACGGACGGCCTACGACCACTACACGGGGAACGGCTGGGAACGGACGGGCGGCCACGAGCCGGACCCGGACGTGCCGATGGTCGACGTACGTGACACCCTGAGCCAGGAGGTCACCGTCGAGACGACCGCCTCGCCGGTCGTTCCGGGGGCCTGGCGCGCGATGGAGGTACAGACCGGCCCCGGCGGCCCGGACGTCGAACTCGACGAGGAGTGGGGCTACCAGGTCGACGGGACCCTCGAACCCGGCGAGACGGCGACCGTCGAGAGCGTTCTGCCGGTGACCGACGGCGAGGTGCTCGCGTCGGCGGGAACGGGGTATCCGGACGGGATCGAAGAGCGGTACACGGCGCTGCCGGATGACGTCCCCGACCGGGTCGGCGACCGAACCGGCGAGATAACCGCCGAGGCCGAGAACCCCTACGAGACCGCGGTGGCAGTCGAGAGCTACCTCCGGAGCAACTACGAGTACGAACTCGACGTCCCCCCGCCGGAGGGCGACGTCGCCGACGAAATGCTGTTCGAACGCGAGGAGGCCTACTGTGCGTACTTCGCCACGACGATGACCGTGATGCTCCGCGAGGAGGGCGTCCCCGCGAGGTACGTCACGGGGTACGGTGCCGGCGAGTACCTCGGCGACGGCGAGTACGCCGTCCGGGGGATGCACGCCCACGCCTGGGTCGAGGTCTACTTCCCCGGCGTCGGCTGGGTCCCCTTCGAGCCCACCCCTGCCGACGACCGCGCGGAGACGTTAGAGGAGGAAACCGACATCCCGGACGATATCGGGGGCGCCGATCCGGGAGACCGGGACGGGGAACCGGACGTTCCCGAAGACGACGAAGCCGACGAGACGGGTGACGGGGACGCAGACGAAACTGGCGACGAAGCCGACGAGGCAGACGAACCCGGCGACGAAGGCGACGAGACTGGCGAGACGGGTGACGGGGACGCAGACGAGCATGAAGCCGACGAGGCAGACGAAACCGGCGATGAGGGCGACGAGGCTGACGAGGCGGATGACGAGGACGCAGACGAGGATGAAGCCGACGACGGGACGGATGACGAGCTACCCCCGCTCGAGCTCGCGCTCGAGGACGATCCAGTGCCGGGCGAGGAGCTGACGGTTACCGTCAGCCGCGAGGACGAGCCCCAGTCCGATCTCTGGGTGACGTTCAACGGCGAGTCGGTCGGGGAGACCGACGCCGAGGGGCAGGTCACGGGGACCGTGCCGTACGCCGAGAGCCTCGAGATCGCCGTCCACGCGAGCCGACCCGCCGGTGGCGCGGCGAGCCTCGGCGACCACTTCGCCCGTCCGACGGGAGTCGCGTCGGTCGAAAACGAGACGAGGTCGGTCGAGCTGCCGACCGCGATCGACGTCGAGGTCGACGGCGACCGGGTTCCGGGCGGCGACGTGACGGTGAACGCGACGGTCCAGGGGACGCCCGTTCCCGGTGCCGAGGTCAGCGTCGACGGCGAGACGGTCGCCGAGACCGACGCCGACGGCGAGGCCGAGCTCGCGCTTCCCGAGGCCAGCGAGGCGACGATCGCCGTCGAACGCGACTCGGTGGCCGGGGAGACGGTCCTCGAGTTGCCGACGACGATCGAGCTCGAACTGGACGGCGATCCCTACCCCGGCGGCGAGCTCGCGGTGACGGCGACGTTCGACGGCGAGCCGGTCGACGGCGCGACCGTCGAACTCGACGGCGAGACGGTCGCCGAGACCGACGCCGACGGCGAGGCCGAACTCGCGCTTCCGGACGCCGAAAACGCGACCGTGAGCGTCGAGCGCGGGGCGCTGTACGGCGAGGAGACGGTCGAGCTCGCCGAGACGTCGGTCTCGATCGACGCGAGCCCCGTGGCCCTCCCGTTCGCCGGAGCCACGGTCGACGTCACGGCCGACGAGGAGCCGGTCGCGGACGCGCCGGTCGCGGTCGACGGCGCGGTCGCCGCCGAGACCGACGCGAACGGGACGGCCGCAGTTACCCTCCCGGCGGCGCTCTCGACGACCGTCGAGGCCGGCGAGGACGGCACGCTCGGTTCGACGACCGCCCGGCCGCTCACGAACGCCCTGCTCGGGGCCGCCGCGCTCGGGATCGTCGGCGCGATCAGCGCCCGAAACGCCCGCGGGCGGGTCGCCGGCCCCGCCCGACGGCTCGCGTCGCTCCCGGGGGTGGTCTGTCGGCGCGCGTTGACCGCCATCGTCCGTGCGAGCCGTCGGCTCGACACACTCCTCACCGCGGCGCTCGCGGGACTCCGCCGGGCGCTCTCGGGCGTGGAGGGTGCCGTCGAGACGCTCCGCGGGCTCGTCCGCCGACTCCGGGCGGCTGCGCTGGGCGCACTCGGCACGCTCCGGGCGCTTCCGGGACTGTTCTCGCTCGCGACGCTTCGGGAGTTCCTCGACCGGTCCCAGGGCGAAACGGTCGCCGGCGATGGCGAACGATCGTCCGCGACCCCGCTGGCCGACGAGGGCGTCGAGGCTCCGGAACCGACCGTCGCGGAGGTCGTCCGGGAGGCGTGGAACCGGCTGCTCGCGGCGGTCGGACTCCGTCGCCCCGAGACGCGGACGCCGGCCGAGATCGCCGAACGGGCCGTCGACGCCGGACTCCCGCCGGACGCCGTCGAGACGGTTCTGGATGCGTTTCGACGGCTCGAGTACGGCGAGCGTCCGCCGGACTCCGCGGAAGGCGTCGACCGGGCGGCCGAGCGACTGACCGAGGAGGGTGAGCCGTGAGCTGGCTCCGGGGGCTGCTCGTCGCGGCGGCGTTCGCGGCGCTCTCGGTCGCGGCGGTCGTGGCCTGGGCGCCGGGGCTCCTCGAGCCGACGGTCGACCTCGCGGCCGCCGAACGGGCCGTCGCCGGCGAGGCGGGGTTCTGGATCCTCGCCGGCTGTGGACTCCTGGCCGCACTGATCGCGCTCTGGAAGGGGTTTTCGGCGTCGGTGGCCGAGCCCGATCCGCTGGTCGATCCGGCGGGAGTCGGGAGCACGGATCGACCGGTCGCCGGGCAGTCGTTCGACGAGTCCCTCGATGCGGCCGTCGAGGGCGGCTGGGCGGAGCGGCGGAGACGCGCACGCGAGGACGTCCGGGCGCGGCTGACGGCGACCGCGGCCGATCGAATCGCGGCGGCAGACGGACGGACCGAGGAGAACGCCCGCGAGCGAGTCGTCGCCGGCGGGTGGACGGACGACCGGGTCGTCGCGTCGTTTCTCGGCGACGAGACGGCGCCGGACGCCCCACTCTCCTGGCGGCTCTACGAGTGGCTGTACGACGACCGGGCGTTCGATCGGGCCGTCGAGCGGACGGTCACCGAGATCGAAGGCTACGGCGAGGATCGTGGCTGGCACGACGCCGGAAAGGACGACGGAGCCGTCGAGTCGGGGAGACGTGACGGGGTGGGTGGGTCCGAAGGAGACGACGGAGCGATCGGGCACGAGGGTGACGACGGAGTGATCGAATCCGAGGCGGACGACGGAGCGATCGGGCACGAGGGTGACGACGGAGCGGTCGAACTCGGGGGCGATCGGCCGTGAGACTCCGGGAGGTCCACCGGTACCGAGGAGCCCTCGCCGGCGCGCTCGGTCTCGTGATCGTCGGTACGGCCCTCGGGGAGGCGTGGGTGGTCGCGCTCGCGGGCGTGCCGGTCGCGTTCGTCGTCTACGGCTCGCTCAGCGGCGTCCCCGACCCCGACGTGGCCGTCGAACGCGAGGCCGACCCCGAGCGGCCCGTCCCGGGCGACCGCGTCGAGGTCCGGCTGACCGTCGAGAACCGGAGCGACCGGCCGCTGGCGGACGTCCGGATCGCCGACGTGCCACCCGAGGAGCTGTCGGTCGTCGAGGGAGCCACCGGCGCGGCGGTCGGGATCGGCCCCGGCGAGACCGAGACGGTCCGCTACGAGCTGCTCGCGAAACGGGGCGAACACGAGTTCGGTGAGCCCCAGATACGCGTCCGCGGCGCCGCGGGAGGGAGCTACCGCGATTTCGCACCGGCGGTCGGCGGGGTCGAGCGGATCGCTGGTCGGGTGTTCGTCGAGGAGCCCCCGACGAGACGCGAGACCGCCACGCTCGTCGGCGCGGTGCCGACGGACACCGGCGGCAGCGGGATCGAGTTCCACACCACCCGCGAGTACCGTCCGGGCGATCCGGTCAACCGGATCGACTGGCGCCGGCTGGCCCGCGGCGGCGGGCTCTCGACCGTGGACTTCCGGGAACACCGCGGCGTCGCGGTGGTCGTCCTCGCGGACTGCCGGTCGGCGGTCGACCGCGCCCCCGAGCCGGGAGCCCCCTCGGGCGTCGATCTCTGTCGGTACGCCGCCGACCGGACCCTCCACGCGTTCGTCGACGAGGGCCAGGACGTCGGGGCTGCCGCCCTCGGCCAGGGGGGGACGCCGTGGGTCGAACCGGGCCGCTCGGACGTCCTCGCTCGCGCCCGGGCCGCGCTCCGGTCGGTCGACGGCGACCCCTGGGGTGGCCCGGAGCTCGGGATCGGCGGCGCCGTCGGCGCCGACGAGCTCGTCGATCGGCTCGCACCGCGGCTACCGACGAACGGACAGCTCGTCTTCGTCACGCCGCTGCTCGACGATCTGCCGATCGAGCTCGGCCGGGCGCTGGTCGTCCGTGGCCACCCGGTAACCGTCCTCTCCCCGGACATGGGCGAGCCGACGGCGCCGGGTGCCCGTCTGCACGCCGTCGAACGCCGGAGCCGGATCGACCTGCTCCGGGAGGTGGGCGTCCGGGTGGTCGACTGGCCCCGTTCGGACCCCCTGCCGATCGCCGTCGAGGCCGCGGAGGTGACCGGCTGAGATGGAGTGGCCGTCGGCGAGCGCGGCGACCGCGATCGCGCTCACGCTCTGTTCGCTTCTGGTCCTCGGCTGGCACGTCGGCGCGCTCGGCCCCGTCGCCCTCGGCGTCCTCGCCGGCGGCGCGTTCGTGGCGACCGGCGCCCTCGGTGGTCGCGACGAGCTGCCGACGGTCGCGGCCGGCAGCCTCCTCTATCTCCCCGCGGCGGCGCTTTCGCTCGCGACGGTCGCCGCCGCGGTCGCTCCGGCGCTCGCTTCCGGGGGCTCGACGGGCGCGCTCGCGGAGCGAGCGGTCCTCTCGGGAACGTTCGCGGTCGCCGCCGTCCTCGCGACGTACGGTGCGTTCTCGATCCCGCGTTCCGGATCGGTACCGCGTGACGCCCGGGCGATCGTCGGCTCGGGGACCTACGTCGCCGGCGCCGTCGGGCTGGCGCTCGCGGCGGCGCTCGTGCTGTGGGTACTCGAGGGGGTCGCGCCGATCGCGGCTGCCCTCGAGACGCTCGATCCCCTCCGCGAGGCGCTACTCTCCCCGGCCGACTGGCCGCCGCCGGTCGGGACGTTCCTCGTCGTCGTCGGCGTCTGGTCGATGGCGATCGCCGTCTTCCTCGGGAGCCTGCCGATCGCCGTCTTCGCCGCCAGAGAGCGCAGAGAACGAGTCCGCGTGGCCGTCGAGCGCCTCCAGGGACGGCTGGTTCTCGCCGGATTCCTGTTCGTCGTCGTCGGCCCCGCGCTCGTCTTCGTCCCCGAGGAGCTGTGGATCGAGGTCGCAGAAGAGCTGCCAGCGGGCGTGTACGGGCCCACGGTCGCGCTCGCTGCGAGCGAGGGGGTCCGGTCGTTGCTCCTCCGGATCGCGGTCCTCGCGCTCGTCGTCCCCGTCGGCGTCTGGCTGCTCAAACGGCTCCGAACGGACTACGTGGCCGGCCCGGCCCGCCACCTCGCCCGCGCCGCCGGCGGCGTCGCCCTCCTTGGTGGGCTGTTTCTCGTCGGCCCGGGTGCGGTCCTCGACCGGATCGCGGCGGCGCTTCCGGAGGCCGGTCGCGAACTCCTCGGGGAGCTCGTCGTCGAGTTCGGGGCGGCGATACCCGTCCTGACCGGCGTCCTCGCCGCCCTCGCAGCCGTCGCCTTGCTCGTAAGCGTCCTCGGGGCGCTCGGATTCCTCCGGCTGATCCCGCCGGCGACCGCCGGGGCCGTCCTCGCGGGGCTCGGCGTCGGGATCGCCTCGCTCGCCGCCGGGCTACTCGTCGGTCCGTCGCCGATCCCGTTCGCGACCGTCGCCGCGGGCGTCGTCGCCTGGGACGTCGGCGCCTACGAACGCCGGCTCCGCGAGGAGGTCGGCGCCGACGCCCCGACCCGCCGGGTCGAGCTCGTCCACGGCGGCGCGACCCTGGCGGTCGGCGCCGGCGGCGCCGTCGTCGTCTACGTCCTCGCGACGTCGGCACCCGGGCTCGTGGGCGACGCGGGGCTCGCGGGAATCGCCGCGCTCGTCGGCGCGATCCTGTTGCTCTCGGCGTTGCGCGGGTAATCGCGAGCGGTCGGGGTTGCGTGGCTGACCGCGAATCCGCTCAGCTCTCGACGACGGCGGGCACCTCGGTGGTCTCGAGCACCCGCGAGATCACGTCGGCTTTCTCGGTGCCACGGACGGCGGCGTCGGTGGTCAACACGAGCCGGTGGGTCAGCGTCGGTCGGGCCATCCGTTTGACGTCCTCGGGGACGACGAACTCCCGGCCCCTGACGACCGCGTGGGCCCGGGAGGCCTCGAACAGCCGCTGGAGGCCACGCGGGGAGACGCCGACGGCCGTCGCCTCGTGGCGTCTGGTCGCCCGGCAGACGTCGATCATGTACTCGAGGAGGGCGTCCTCGACGCTGACTTCCTCGACGACGCGCTGGAGATCGAGGACGACCTCGCCCTCGATGACCGGTTCGACGCTCGGGGTGCGCTCGATCCGACCCGCCCGTCGCTGGAGGAGTTCGAACTCGCCGTCCCGGTCGGGGTAGCCCATCTCCGTTTTGACGATAAACCGGTCGCGCTGGGCCTCCGGTAGCTCGAAGGTCCCCTCCTGTTCGACGGGGTTCTGGGTGGCGATCACGAAAAACGGCTCCGGGAGCGGCCGGGTCTCACCCTCCGTCGACACCTGCTTTTCCTCCATGGCCTCGAGCAGGGCGGCCTGGGTCTTCGGCGGCGCGCGATTGATCTCGTCGGCCAGCACGACGTTCGCGAAGATGGGGCCCTCGCGGAACTCGAAGCTCGCCTCACCCTCGTCGTAGATGTGCGAGCCGGTGACGTCCGCCGGCAGGAGGTCCGGCGTGAACTGCACCCGGTTGAACTCGAGGCCGAGCGCGGTCGCCAGGCTGTTCGCCGTCAGCGTCTTGCCCGTGCCGGGGACGTCCTCGAGGAGGACGTGTCCCTCCGCGAGGATCCCCGTCAACACCGTCTCGAGGAACGCCCGGTCGGTGATGACCGCGCCGTGGACCGCGTCGACGACCGACTCACAGACGTCGTTTGCCTCCCTGACGTTCATACCGACGTGTATCGATCGCCGAAAATAGGTGTTTGGGCCCCGGATCGGTGAGGGGGCCGAGCCGTCCGTTTCGGAGCGGTTGGCCCGGGGGACCGAACCGGGCGTCACGGGGCGGTTGAGCCGGGGGACCGAGCCCACCGCTTCGGAGTGATCGACCCGCCGGACTTTTCAGCCCCCGTCGCGTACGTGTACGTGTATGGGCTTCGGAAGTTACGACGAATCCGAACAGCGGGACGTCGACACCGATTTCGACGAGGACGAGGCCGTAACCACGGAAGAAAACGCTCACCGCGGGCGCATCGAGTTCGAGAACGGTGCCACGAGCGACGAACTGATCGACCGGCTCGAAGAGATCAAAAGCGACGAGTGATGAAACCGGGCGCCCGGGCCCTCGGCGTCGCCGAGTCCTACCGCGGCGACCGGAGTACCCTCTGTGGTGCCGTCGTCCGGGCCGACCGGGTCCTCGACGGACTCTCCTTTCGGACGTGTACCGTCGGCGGGACCGACGCGACCGACGCCGTCGGTCGGCTGTTCGACGACCTCGGCCGCGAAGACGTCCAGTACGTCCTCCTCGGGGCGGTGGCTCCGGCGTGGTACAACCTCTACGACCTCGAGGCGCTTTACGACCGCGTCGACCGGCCGGTGCTCGCGGTCACGTTCGAGGAGAGCGACGGGCTCGAAAGGGCGTTGCGGGAGGCGTTTTCCGGCGAGGCGCTCGCTGACCGACTCGAACGCTACCGGCGGCTACCGCCACGTCGGCCGGTGGCCGTCGGGGAGGGGACGGTGTACCTCCGGACCGTGGGTATCGACGACGACGCGGCCGCCGAAACGATCCGGGCGTTCACCCCCGAGGGGCGCCGACCGGAGCCGATACGGGTGGCCCGACTGGCGGCCCGATCCGGCGACGCGTTCCGCCGGCGGGGACGGTAACCCGTCGCCTGACAAGGGAGGATCCCCCGCGGACCATCCGGCCCCCTCGAAACCGGGACAGAGCTTCGACCGTCGGGTCCGACGCCCACGGGTCACCGCCCGAAGCGCCGCGAACGGTTACAGAACTCGAGGACGGCCCGGAGGAAGTCCCGCTCGCGGAAGTCCCGCCAGTTGACGTCGGTGAAGTACAGCTCGGAGTACACCGACTGCCAGATCATGAAATCCGAGAGCCGCTCGGCGCCGGTCTTGATCACGAGGTCGGGCTCGGAGGGGAAGATCAGGTGTCGTTCGACGTCCTCGGCGTCGATCTCCGCCGGCGAGAGCGACCCCGTCTCGACGTCCCTCGCGAGGGTGCGGACCGCGCTCGTGAACTCGTGTTTCCCGCCGAGGCCGATGCCGATCTGGATCGGCGCGTCCGCCCGGTCGCGGTCGCCGGGACCCCTGACGGCCGTCTCCCGGGGCGTCTCGAGGGCCTCGAGCTGTCGGCGGAGCGTCGGCACCGCCGCGCGGTCGAGGACGCTCACGTAGACGGTCACCCGGGTGGCGTACTCGAACGCCCAGTCGAAAAACCGCGACAGCGTCCGGTAGGCGCCCCGTTCGAGCAGGTCGCGTTCGGTGATCACGAGTGCGACGTGTTCGGGCGGGCTCCCGTCGTGACGGCGGATCCGAAGGGCGAGGTACCGCTCGTAGAGTCCCACGTCGGGACGGTCACCGGGCGCAGGCCTAACGGTTACGGAAGTTCACGGCGACCGCTTCGGTTTCGCGTGAGGGACACGCCGGGGAGGGAGTGTGGAAAATCGCCCGAAGCGCCGGCGGACCGTTCAAGAAGCTTGAAGTGACCACCACAGGAAGGGGAGGTATCGTGACGACGCCACTCCGGCGAGCGGGGGCGTTCGCGGCGCTCTGTACGCTCTCGCTCGCCGTCCCGCTTTTCGGTCCACGGGTCGCGGCCCCGGTCGCCGCCGCGGTCCTGCTCGCGGCGGCCGCCGTCACCGACGGGCCGGTGTTCGAGCTGTTCGCGTATCCGGGCGATTACGAGGAGGGGCGTCTGTACGGGCTGCTCTCGTTCGTGCTCGCGGCCGTCGCGCTCGGGGCGCTCGCGGTCTGGTCGTCGCTGCCGGTCGCGGCGTTCGTCTCCGCCGTCTTGCTCGTCGGTTACGGCAACCTCACGGAGCGGCTCGCGGCCCGACGGATCGACGAACCCGCCGTGCTCGCCGGCGCCTTTTCCGCCGGCGGCGCGCTCGCAGCTACGGCGGGTGCCATACTCTCGGTCGAACTCGCCGGCCCCGCGACGGCCCACGCCGACCTGGCGTTTCTCGCCATCGCCGGCACCCTGCTGGCGGCGTTGCTCCGGACCGTCCTCATCCCCCAGGACGTCCCGGTGGTGATGCTCTCGGTCGGCCTGTTCGTGTGGCTGCTCGGTGCCCTCGACCCCGCCCTCGTCGGGGAGGGGCTCGCGGCCGCACTCGCCGTGACCCTCCTCGTCGGGACGGCCTCGTACGCCGTGGGAGCCGCCTCGGTCGCCGGCATGCTCACCGGGATCCTCCTCGTTCTGTTGACGATCGTCTTCGGCGGCTACGACTGGTTCGCCGTGTTGCTCTCGTTTTTCGCCGTCGGCAGCCTCTCGACGAAGTTCCGCTACGAGGAGAAGCTCGAACGCGGCGTCGCCGAGGACAACGAGGGGGCCCGCGGCGGCTCGAACGTGTTGAGCAACTCCGCGGTCGCGCTCGGGGCCGTGATCGGCTACGCCGCGACGACGGCCGGCCTCCTCGCGGTCGACCGGTCCGGGCTGTTCCTGTTCGCGTTCGCCGGCGCGGTCGCCACCGCGCTGAGCGACACCCTCTCGAGTGAGATCGGCGGCGTCTTCGACGGACCGCGGCTGATCACCAGCCTGGAGCGCGTCGAGCCGGGAACCGACGGCGCGATCACCTGGCAGGGCGAGCTCGCGGGGCTCGCCGGTGCGACGACCGTCGCGTGCGTCGCCTACGTCGCGTTTCCGTCGGTCGGTCCGGCCGCGGCGGCGGTCGTCGTCGCCGCCGGCGTCGCGGGGATGACCGTCGACAGCCTCCTCGGGGCGACCCTCGAGGGACCGATACTCTCGAACCAGGGGGTGAACTTCCTGGCGACGCTCGCCGGCGCGGCCGTCTGTGCGCTGCTGGCGCTCGCTTTCCAGATCGTGTGAGCGAGCGGTCGTCGGACGTGTCGTCCTCCCGATCGTGTGAGCGAGCGTGGCGTCCCCGATCGCGTGTGGCGTTCCCGGCCGTGTAAGCGATCGACCGTGGCGGTCGCCGATGGCGTAGCTATTAATCCCCGTCGGGCCAACGGCCGGCCATGGCAGTTTCGAGCGCTCCCGGGAAGGTGTACCTGTTCGGGGAGCACGCGGTCGTCTACGGCGAGCCGGCGGTGCCGTGTGCCATCGAACGCCGGGCGCGGGTGAGCGTCGAGCGGCGAACCGACGAACACCTGCGCGTCGAGGCCGACGACCTCTCGATCGACGGCTTCACCGTCGAGTACGGTGGCCCGACCGACGGCGAGCCCGACGTCGCCGTCCCAGAGCCGCTCATCTCGGCGGCGATGGGCTACGTCGACGGCGCGATCGACCAGGTCAGGGAGGTCGCCGGGGTCGAGGACGTCGGCTTCGACGTGGCGATCGAGAGCGACATCCCGCTCGGAGCCGGCCTGGGCTCCTCGGCGGCGGTCGTCGTCGCCGCGATCGACGCCGCCGCCCGCGAACTCGGGATCGAACTCGAGCGCACGGAGCTCGCAGACCGGGCCTACCGAACCGAACACGCGGTCCAGGACGGGCAGGCCTCCCGTGCGGACACGTTCTGTTCGGCGACCGGCGGCGCGGTCCGGGTCGAGGGGGATGACTGTCGGTCGATCGACGCGCCGGAGCTCCCGCTGGTGATCGGCTTCGACGGCGGCGCCGGCGACACCGGGACGCTGGTCGCGGGCGTCAGGGAGCTGCGGGCCGAACACGGCTTCGCGGCGGACACGGTGGCGGCGATCGGCGACCTCGTCAGGGAGGGGGAGACGACGCTCCGGGAGGGCGACCTCGAGGCACTCGGCGAGCTGATGGACTTCAACCACGGGCTGCTCTCGGCGCTCGGGGTCTCCTCGCGATCGCTCGATCGGATGGTGTGGGCGGCCCGGGACGCCGGCGCGCTCGGGGCGAAGCTCACCGGCGCCGGCGGCGGTGGCTGTATCGTCGCCCTCGATCCGACCGACGCGACCGAGACCGCCCTCTCCTTTACCCCCGGCTGTGAGGACACCTTCCGCGCGGAGCTCGCCGAGGAGGGGGTGAAACGGCTCGAATGAACCCGACCGTCCTCAAGCTCGGCGGCAGCGTGATAACCAAGAAGGATCGCCCCGAGACCGTAGACGGAGAGCGTATAGACCGCGTGGCGGCGGAGATCGCCGCGGCGGACGGGCCGTTGGTCGTCGTCCACGGCGGCGGCAGCTTCGGCCACCACCACGCACACGAACACGGGCTGACGACGACGGCGGGCTCTCACGACGTCGCCGCGGTCCTCGACACCCACGGCGCGATGACGACGCTCAACGGCGTCCTCCGCCGGGCGCTCCTCGACCGTGGCGTGCCGGCGGTGCCGGTTCACCCGCTTTCGGTCGGCTGGCGGTCAGTCGACGGCGAGCTCTCCGTTCCCACCGGCGCGGTCGAGACGCTGCTGGGAGAGGGGTTCGTCCCCGTCCTCCACGGCGACGTGATCGCCCACGAGGGAGCCGGCGTGACGATCCTCAGCGGGGACGAGCTCGTCGTCGAGCTGGCGGTCGCCCTCGGAGCCGACCGCGTGGGCGTCTGCTCGACGGCTCCCGGGGTGCTCGACGGGGCGGGACGGGTGATCGAACGGATCGACTCGCTCTCGGCCGTCGAGGACGTCCTCGGGGGGAGCGAGGCGACCGACGTCACGGGCGGGATGGCCGCTAAAGTGCGGACGTTGCTGGCGCTCGACGCGGAGGCGTCGGTGTTCGGCGTCGAGGGGCTGTCGGCGTTTCTCGACGGCGAACAGTCGGGAACGACCGTCGCCTAGCCCGCCGACGAGAGTGACCGTCACCTAACTCTCCAGCGGGAACGACCGTCGCCTACCCCTCCGGCGGCAGCGACGTCGCGAGCACCACCGTGAACGCGAGGACGGCGGCCATCGCGAGAAACAGCCCGTCGAAAAACCCCCTGTCGGCGACGGCACCGAAGATCAGAGGGCTTGCCGCACCCCCGGCGAACACCGCGGTCCGGAGGATCCCAAAGCCCGTCCCGGCGACGTCGGCCGGGAGCGAAGCAACGAGATACGACTCCGTCGAGGTCTCGAAGCCGAGCAGCGTCCCGAGCAGGACCGACGCGACGGCGAGCCCGACGATCCCCTCGATGGCCGGGAGTGCGGCGAGGGTGGCCACGGAGACGAGGACCATCGCGAACGGCCGGCGGACGGTCGAGCGGTCGTAGATCGCCCCCGAGAGGGGGTGGACGAGCGCCGTCGAGAGGAAGTACAGCCCGAACAGCGCGCTCGCGACCGCCGGGGACAGTCCCTTCCGCTCGATGAGGTAGGTCGGGTAGAAGCCGGTGAACGCCTGCCAGACCGCGATGCCGAGGATCATCACGACCGTCCCGCGGACGACCCGTGGGCGGCGAAGCGCCGCGGCGATCCGCCGGAGATCGCGTCCCGAAACGCCGGCGTGAGCCCCCACGTCCCGGGAGGGCACGGTCAACCAGAGCGCGGCCGCGACGAGGACGAACGCCGGGACGACGAACCCGAAGCCGAGCTGCCAACCGGCGAGGACGGCGAGGAGGCCGGCGATCGGCGGACACACCGCCTGTCCGATCTCCGGGGCGGCGTTGGTGACGCCGACGGCGGTGCCGTGCTCCTCGGGGTAGACGGCGGCGATCGCGGTGAACCGGGCGATCGCGTAGAAGCCGATCGCGAAGCCGAAGACGGCCGTCGCGGCAAACAGCGCGAGCGCCGACCGAGAGACGACGACGGCGACGACCGCGATCGCCGAGACCGCCACGCTGCCCGTCAGCGTGAGCCGTTCGCCGATCCGGTCGGCGAGCACGCCACCCGGGAGCTGTCCGAGGGCGTACGCCACGAAGAGGACGGTGAGCAGGAGTCCGGCGAGCGTGAGATCGAGGCCGTAGGCCGCCCGCAGCTGTGGCAAAAGCGCCGGAAAGATCGTCCGCGCGCCGACGGTCAACCCCCAGCCGAGTGCTATCGCGAGGAGGATCGTTCCACGGCCCTCCCCGCGAAGCCCACGGAGCTGGTCGCAGAACGCGCCGAGAGAGCGAACGAACACGGTTGACGACGGTTCTCCCGACTCGAAAAAGAGCGTTCACTCGACGGAGGGTGTTGCCGGGAGCGGAGGGGTAGCTCACCCAGTTCGGCCGGCCGCGTCACTCCTCGCGTCCGACCGCCCGCGTTACTCCTCGGGTCGAACCGTTCCCTCCGGGCGGATCGTCCCCCGTTCGAGGACCTCGGAGGTCGCGGCGTGGTTCCGGGCGTACTCGACGTACCGGTCACCGGCGGTCGCCCAGCCGTCGCCGTCGACCTCGGCGATCACCTCCGCCGGGGTCCCGACCGCGAGGCTGCCGTCTGGGATCGTGGTCCCCTCGGTGACGGTCGCGTTCGCGCCGACGATGCTCCGGTCGCCGACCTCGGCGTCGTCGAGGACGACCGCGCCCATCCCGACCGTTCCCCGGCGACCGACGGTCGCGTGGTGGACGATGGCGTTGTGGCCGACGGTGGCGTACGGACCGATCTCGACGGTCTCGTGGAGCGTCGCGTTGTCCTGGACGTTCGCCCCCTCCCGGAGGACGATCGGGCCGTTGTCGCCACGGAGCACGGCACCGGGCCAGACGCTCGCTTCCGGGCCGACGGTGACGTCGCCGACGACGACCGCCCGGCCGTCGACGTACGCGGAGTCGGCGACCGTCGGTTCGACGCCGTCGAAGGATCGAAGCATGACGGAGCCAGTGACCCGGGGATGGTTAACGCTTGTCAATTTCGACCGAGCCGTGGCTCACGCCGCCGGATGGGTGTCGTCCCGGAGAGTACGGCGCCGACGGTGGGGCGCTCGTCGCGTCGGCTGGCCGACTACCACGACCGCGGACAACCCGCGGAGTTTTTAACGTCGGAGGGAGTATGCCGTCGTAGCGAAACCCGCGGGCAAGTGCGATCGGGGTTCGGTCTACGGATCGAGCCGGGAACGGCCCTGCCGGTCGCATAGCGGGATGGCCGACGCGTAGAGACGCCGTGGCCGACGAAATCGGAGTCCGCGGACCGTTTCGAGGAGAGCCAACACGCGGCTTTCAGTGTACACCAATGGAAATCGAAATCGCGACAATTGGCGGATACGAGGAGGTCGGACGGCAGATGACTGCCGTCCGCGCCGGGAACGACGTGGTCATCTTCGATATGGGTCTGAACCTCTCGCAGGTGCTGATCCACGACAACGTCGAGACCGAACGGATGCACAGCTTGGACCTGATCGACATGGGCGCGATCCCGGACGACCGGGTCATGTCCGATCTGGAAGGGGACGTACAGGCGATCGTCCCCACCCACGGTCACCTCGATCACATCGGCGCCATCAGCAAGCTCGCCCACCGGTACAACGCGCCGGTCGTGGCGACGCCGTTTACGATCGAGCTGGTCAAACAGCAGATCGAGGGCGAACAGAAGTTCGGCGTCGACAACGACCTGATCAAGATGGACCCCGGCGAGACGATGCGGATCGGGGATCACGGCGTCGAACTCGAGTTCGTCAACGTCACACACTCGATCATCGACGCGATCAACCCCGTGCTCCACACGCCCGAGGGTGCGATCGTCTACGGGCTGGACAAGCGGATGGACCACACGCCCGTCATCGGCGATCCGATCGACATGAAGCGGTTCCGGGAGATCGGCCGGGAAGGGGAGGGCGTGCTCTGTTACATCGAGGACTGTACGAACGCGAACAAGAAGGGCCGGACGCCGAGTGAACGCGTCGCCCGCGAACACCTCCGTGACGTCCTCTACAGCATGGAAGACTACGACGGCGGCATCGTCGCGACGACGTTCTCCTCACACATCGCCCGGGTGACCTCCCTCGTGGAGTTCGCCGACGACATCGGCCGCCAGCCCGTCCTGCTCGGCCGCTCGATGGAGAAGTACTCCGGCACCGCCGAACGGCTCGACTTCGTCGACTTCCCCTCCGATCTCGGGATGTTCGGCCACCGAAAGTCCGTCGACCGGACGTTCAAGCGGATCATGAACGAGGGCAAAGAGAACTTCCTCCCCGTCGTCACGGGCCACCAGGGCGAGCCGCGCGCGATGCTCACCCGGATGGCCCGCGGCGAAACGCCGTACGAGCTCGACGACGGCGACAAGGTCGTCTTCTCGGCACGGGTGATTCCCGAGCCGACCAACGAGGGGCAGCGCTACCAGGCCGAGAAGCTACTCGGCATGCAGGGTGCACGCATCTACGACGAGGTCCACGTCTCCGGCCACCTCAACCAGGAGGGCCACTACGAGATGCTCGACGCTCTCCAGCCCCAGCACGTCATCCCCGCCCACCAGGATCTGAAGGGGCTGTCGGGGTACGTCAACCTCTGTGAGAGCGAAGGGTACCGGATGGGTCGGGACGTCCACGTCTCGCGAAACGGGAACCTGATCCAGCTCGTCGACTGATATGACCTCCCCCGAGGCACGCGAGAAGGCGGTGCTCGAGGCTGTCGCCGAGCGCCGGGAGCTGGTCAACGAGGCCATCCCCGAGGAGCTGCCGATCGTCCGCCCGGAGCGCCTCTATGAGGCTTCCCGGTACTTGCTCGACGCCGGCGGCAAGCGGCTCCGGCCCGCCGTCTTGCTCGCGACGGCCGAGGCGCTCGCGGACGTCGAACCACTGAGCGAGCCCTACCGGACGTTCCCGACCCTGACCGGCGGGACGGTGGACGTGATGGCCGCGGCGGTCAGCGTCGAGGTGATCCAGTCGTTCACGCTGATCCACGACGACATCATGGACGACGACGACCTCCGGCGTGGGGTGCCCGCCGTCCACCGCGAGTATGACCTCTCGACGGCGATCCTCGCGGGGGATACCCTCTACTCGAAGGCATTCGAGATCATGCTCGAGACCGGCAGTCCCGCCGAGCGCACCGTCGAGGCCCTCGACGTGCTGGCGAACACCTGCACCCGGATCTGTGAGGGCCAGAGCCTCGACGTCACCTTCGAGGAGCGCCCGAACGTCACCGTCGAGGAGTACCTCGAGATGGTCGAACAGAAGACCGCGGTGTTGTACGCCGCCTCGGCGTCCCTGCCAGCGGTGTTGATGGGCGCAGACGAGGCGGTGATCGAGGCCCTCTACGGCTACGGGCTCGACGTCGGCCGGGCGTTCCAGATCAGAGACGACGTCCTCGATCTCACCGTCCCGAGCGAGAAGCTCGGCAAACAGCGAGGGAGCGACCTCGTCGAGGGGAAACGGACGCTGATCACCGTCCACGCTCGCGAGCGGGGGGTCGCGGTCGACTCGCTGGTCGAGACGGCCGACGTCGACGCGGTCACCGAGACGGAGATCGAGGGCGCCGTCGCCGCCCTCGAGGAGACGGGCTCGATCGCCTACGCCGACGAAACCGCCCGCGAGCTCGTCGAGCGCGGCAAGGAACGTCTCGAGGTGCTCCCGGACAACGAGGC